>LNFM01000508.1_pt1 | contig 71514 bp, 70 predicted proteins | sample 596031 | NCBI WGS metagenome assembly LNFM01 (sample SAMN04254537, study PRJNA301005) | activated carbon metagenome | isolation source: dual media filters at the Ann Arbor, Michigan drinking water treatment plant | place: USA: Ann Arbor
GATCTTGCACCGAAGCCAACCTCTCTATTTCAGCGCGCAGTCGGTCCCGATCGGCAAGACCGTCATTGAGTTGGGCAATATGATCTCGCAGAACTCGGATTTCCTCCTTCAGGACTTCCTGGGCTTGCTCAGCCGTTCGACAGGCTTGTTGCGCTTCGTGGAGTTTGTCCGTCTGAACGGCAGTATTCGCATCAAATTTGCCGATCCGACGGTCGCGTTCCGCAAGCAATTGTTCGAACTGCTTAAGGGCTCCCCGATGGGCCGCTTCCCGATCACTCAGCTCGACCTCCAGCTGATGGACACGGGCTTGTGTCGATTCCAGCTTCTCGACCTGGGCCCGAAGTCGGTCTCGGCCGGCCAGGTCCTTATTGAGTTGGGCGATCTGGTCTCGCAACACCCGGTTTTCCTCTTTCAATACCTCCTGAGTGTGTCCAGCTGTCTGACAAGCCTGTTGAGCCCCACGGAGTTCATCCAGCTGAGCAACCGCACTCGCATTGAACTCACTGATCCGCCCATCGCGCTCCGCAAGCAACTGTTCGAACTGCTGGATCGCTCCACGATGAGCCGCCTCCCGATTACTCAGTTCGACCTCCAGCTGATGCACACGATCTTGCACTGAGGCCAACTTCTCCAGATGGGCACGGAGGCGATCCCGATCGGCGAGGTCCTTATTGAGTTGGGCAATCTGGTCACGCAGAACCCGGATTTCCTCTTTCAATACCTCCTGAGTGTGTTCGGCGGCCTGACAAGCCTGTTGAGCCCCGCGAAGCTCATCTATTCGGGCGGCCATGTTGCTATCGAATTCACTAATCCGGTGGTCGCGATCAACCAGAGACTGTTCGAACTGCTGGAGCGCCCCTCGATGAGCCGCTTCTCGATCACTCAACTCGACCTCTAACTGATGGACTCGGTCTTGCACCGACTCAAGCTTCTCGACCCGGGCGCGGAGGTGATCCCGGTCGGCAATGCTTTCATTGAGCTGGGCAATGTGCTCGCGTAGGACCCGGATTTCCTCTTTCAAAACCTCCTGAGTACGTTCGGCGACCTGATAGGCCTGTTGAGCCCCGCGGAGTTCGTTGGCCAGAGCGCTAATGGTCGCGCTGAGCTCACCCACGCGTTGGCGTGCTGCAACTCCTTCAGATTCTAAGTCTGTCAGTTGTTTCGACTGTGTCGCCACTTCTGATTCAAGCACCTTCACCCGCTCGCCACGGGCCGTGAGCTCCCGCTGGGTTGAGGTGAACAGCGTCTCGGATGACATGATCTTCTGTTCGAGCATCTGCATCGCCGCAGTCTTGACCTTCAACTCGTGCGATGTTGTTTCCAGCGCCTGTTCCTTCACCCGCAGTAAATTGGCGAGCTGCTGGCATTGTTGCTCGAACGAATTCTTAGAGTTCTGCTGCAACCATCTGTTCAGTGTGCTCATAGGTCACTCAATCCTTAGATCAGTAGTTCGATGGAATGATTCTGTCTGAAGGCTGGTTTGATGTCTCAGATGGGAGAGGGGGCATGCCGAACCATAACCGATTGCGGTCATCGGATTCGTGAGTCCGTTACTAATCCGCCTCAGTCGCATATTGTACTCTGCACTTGGGAGAGAATCCCCACACGCCTCATGAGCTCAGTCAGCTAACATGATGTGACCACAAGGGTTAGACGTGTGACGGTATCACATTTTATGATGCATGTACTAGGGTAAGATTTGGCCAGCCGAGTGGGTCCAGTAGGAGGGTATACACGTACTCGTTGCTGCTCGGTCAGAGCTGATCCACAGAAGTATTAGACCACGAAGTGTGGAGGCACAAGTGGACGAAGGACAACGCTAGAAATGGCTTCTAGGGGGAGGCGGGGAAGGGGAAGTCAAACGGAAGAGAGAAGAGATCGGCACACTTGAATTCAGTACTCGCTACCCTCTACGCGCAAGAATCCATCGAATGAGGAATTCCGAGCGGAGATCGATCAATGGCGCACTTGAACCCACCATCCCCAGTCTCATGAGTGACGTCGACTTTGGCTTGAACTGGTCTATTGGCGGCTCAAATAAATCAGCGTAGAATTGGCCGCATATATTCGGTCTCATTCCAGTGAGTCTGTCTATTCAAGAGTGAAATGATATCACGCAGCGGAGTCGATTCCCGCACAGACGTCCTCCACCAGAAAGAATATGCCACGACTCAGGGATAAAGTCGCAATCGTCACGGGTAGTAGCAGCGGAATCGGCAAGGCCATTGCGCTTCGGTTTGGTCAGGAAGGGGCCAGAGTAGTCGTCGCGGCGAGGAGGATAGCCCTGTGCGAGCAGACGGTTTCGCAAATCAGGGAGCAGGGTGGGGAGGCGTGGCCGATCCAGACGGATGTCGCTGATGAGCGGCAGGTGGAGCGATTGATGGCCGACACAGTGGCCCGTTATGGCCGACTCGATATTCTGGTCAACAATGCTGGGATCGGTGGGGGAAACCGCTTGGCTGAGACAAGCACCGAGGCCTTCGATCATGTGATGAATGTCAATTTGCGCGGCACGTTCTTCTGCTGTCGGGCAGGCTTCAGGCAGATGAAGCACCAGGGCGGGGGAGTCATCATTAACGTATCGAGTGTGGCGGGTCTGCAAGCCTGGGCAGGGACCGGAACCTACAGTGCCTCGAAGCACGGCATTATGGCACTGACCAAATCATTGGCTGACGAGGGCCGTCCTCACCACATCAAAGTCAGCGCTATCTGTCCAGGGGCCGTGGCAGACGACTTGGTAGATGCGTCTCTGGCGGACATCGAGCACAGTGAAAAGATCAACCCGTTCGATGTGGCGGAAGCGGCCATATACCTCTCGACACTCGGGAAGTACGCCGTGGTGCATCAGATTGTCATTGATCGGTTAGGCGCGGATTGGTGAAGAGGTCGGGTGACCTGAACGTGTATTGGGAGTCGTTTCCGATATGGTCGAGCCCCTACCATCCGCTGATGGAAGATGGCTTGCTGCAGGGAGCCTGCAAGGGCCGAGAAACCATGCTCCCGGCCCTCACAAGCATCGCACAGTCAGCAAGAAACGGTCAGGGAGATTACGCTCAGGCATCCTGACAAGATTTATTTGCCAAGAGTGAACGTGATCGTTTCTCCATTGTTGACTTTGATCTTTTCTACCGTCTTGACAACGACGTTGTTTTGCGCGTTTTTAAATTTCAGCTGGAAATCATGTTTGGTCGTGTTACAGAGCGAATCTGTGTGGTACTCGTCCGACCAACTCGTGTCTTTGTTGATCATTTGATCATCTTTGAACGTATCTTCAACCTTCCAGGTCAGCCCGCTAATGCGAGTTTTTAGTTCAACAAGATTGACCGCGCCGGGAAGTTTGTTTTCAACCTTGAGGACATACGGGCACCCAATCGCAAAGGCCGAGTCCGACAGCATCAACCCTACCAACGCCACCAACAACGCGATGATCTTCATGGCACACTCCTTTTCTGGTGAATAGCCACCGTTGACAAATGTAAATATTTTCTTTTCTGACGCATGCATGTACACGCGAGTATTAGCGTAAGCAACTCTCGCGCCGAATAGAGTGAAACCATCGAGACTCGAAAAATCGCGCAGTTAGGTAGAAACACCTTTGCGTTGAATCAGCGTGCGTATCGAAACAGATACGATGATGAGGAAAAGCCGGAACATGCGGTCCGGTTTTGGATAGCGGGATCGGAGAAGTCTTTCCAGGGACGACAGTCCACCCTGGTGAGCAGATTGCGTGGCATGTTTTTTTGTTGTCGGGCAGGCTTCCGGAAGATGAAACAATAGGATAGGGGCCAATGGCGGATGAGTTGCTGGACGCGTCTTCGGCGGACATCGAGCACAGTGAAAAGATCAACCCGTTCGATGTGGCGGAAGCGGCCATACTATCTTTCGACGCTTGGAAAGCATGAGGTGGTGCACCAGATCACATTGACCGGGCAGGCGCGGATTGGTGAAGCTCCGCGGTCGTTGAGGGAATACCGGACAGCAGTTTGTGTCACATACCTATCGCGCCGCTCGCACGATCCATCGGTGACGGACTCAGCATCTCAACCCTGCTGACCCTCTTCCTTGTGCCCACGATGTATATGATCTTTGAGGAGCGGCACCCGAGAAAATCCGAGAAGGAAGAGACGCAGGCCGCCATTCGCTTAGAACCGACAACCCCGTTTCCGGGGCTGGAGTAGCCTCCAGCCCACTCCCTTCAGGCTGGTTCAGACTGCGCTACTTTCCCTGCCTCTGGAGCCTCCAAACTGGCGCGGCCCAGCGTGCCGTCGCGGTAGTCGGCAAGGAGAATCCTCGCGGCCTTGTCCCGGTCCAACGCCCCGCCGCTTCCGGCCAACAGACAGCCGCGCTTTCTGGCGATCGCTTCAATCACCCCCGCACTGCTCAGCCCCTCCACCCCAAATCCGTAGCGGACCGTGAGCCTGGCGGAATAGCGCGCGAGCATCTTCCCAGCGAGAAACTCGGCGACAGTTTCATCATCGACCACCGTATGGCCGACGGCATTGATCGTCGCAAGCAACAAACCCACCTCAGGGTCCTTGATCGTCCCCCAAAGCAACCCGGGCGAATCGATAATGGCCATCTGGTCGCCCAGCTTGTGCCGCTGTTGAACTTTGGTCACCGCCGGTTCATCCCCCACACGGGCGATGCGCCGCTTCAGGAGCGTATTCATTAAAGTCGACTTGCCGACATTGGGGACTCCCATGATCAACATGCGCAGCGGCTTCACATGGCTGTTGCGATGGGGAGCGAGCTGCTGGGAGAGCCGGGGGATCTTGGCAGCGTCACCCACACTTTTACACGACAGGGCCACAGCCGAGACGCCCTCTTGTTGGTTGAACCGTTCGAGCCAAGCCTTTGTGACCGCCGGGTCGGCAAGATCGGCTTTGTTGAGGACTTTCAGGCACGGGCGCTGCCTGGATAGACGCAGCTCTTCGATCAATGGATTGGAACTGGCCTGGGGGGCACGCGCATCCAGCACCTCGACAATCACATCGATCACTTCCATCGTCTTGGCCGCTTCTTTGCGCGCGGCATTCATGTGACCGGGAAACCACTGTATCGACATCATGGGGCATCTTTCTGATCAAGATGACAGACTGACAGCGTCGCAGAGAGGGACAAGAGACGTCAAGCACAGGCTCTGCGCGTGCAGGCAGTCACCACGAGGTCGAGCGGTACTAATAGATGTGAGGGTAAATATGGGCCCACCTTCATGCGGTGAGCCCGTAGGAGTGGAGTGACGTAAGCTTCTAGCTCTTACAGGCCGCTACGCGTGCACTTTCTGATGATCGTCCCTGCGCCTGCGGAGATTCGTTCCGATACGAGTACGCTCGCGCTCATACCCCATGGCGGTAAAATACAGCGCACGATCGAAGAACTGGGCGAGGATGTGCATCAGTTCCAGCTCTCCCTGCAGTTGCATGGGAGTATCAGAAAACCCTTCGCGCTGGACGAAAGCGGTCATGTGTTCTCTCGTGGCGGTGATGGCCCAGAGGAAGTGGCTATAGGCAACCCCTTGTGCGGCACGGCGGGCACCTAGCTCTGTATAGCGCTGTTCGATCTCAGCCTCGGTCAGGTCCATCAACCAGTTATTCAAGTTTTGGTAGATCTCACGGGTGCGGGCTTGGAGTTCCTCCGCTGGGACTTTGCGGAGATCACTACAGCGGGGAGAGTTCCACACTTTCTCGCTGAGCTCCAGAGCAAGCTGTTCGGAGTTTTTCTCGATGAGTTTCACCAACCGGCCAGCCAGCATAGCACACCTCCATAATGAGTGGTTATGTAGGGAAATGCATGGAGTCTCCTCGTCGCCATTGAGACATTACTTGAATGGTAGGACCAACGTCAATGACACCTTTGTCGGGGCTGGTAAGTGCCGTGCTTCCATCTCAAAAGGCAGGAGCATACCGTCCGAGGAGAACGCCGCCATTGACGGACTCCACGGCTTCTCTCACAGATCGAAGGATGTCCTCCTCTCAGGTTAGGCAATTGGACATCTGTCGCCTTGAACTTACCTCACCCATTTGCTATTCTTCGCTCGCCTTATCGTAGTCGACATATCTCGTTCACATCACACACGATTCCAAGGAGTACTCACATGGCCGGCATCAAGCGGGCGTTGATCAGTGTTTCGGATAAGACCGGAGTTATCGAGATGGCGAAGGGGCTGGCCGCGATTGGCGCGGAACTTTTGTCCACGGGAGGAACAGCCAAAGCGTTGCGCGACGCCGGAATGACGGTCACGGATGTCGCAGCCTACACAGGCTCACCGGAGATTCTCGATGGTCGGGTGAAAACGTTGCACCCCAAGATTCATGGCGGCTTGCTGGGACGCCGGTCGCTTCCAGCGCATGTCGAGCAGATGACTCAACATGGGATCGGTCCCATCGATGTAGTGGTGGTCAACCTCTACCCCTTTGAAGCCACGATCGCAAAACCCGATTGCCGTTTCGAGGATGCCATTGAAAATATCGATATCGGCGGCCCGTCTATGCTGCGGTCGGCCGCCAAGAATCATGAGGATGTGCTCGTTGTCGTCGATCCTGCCGATTACACACGTGTGTTGGAGGCGGTGAACGGCAATACGGTGACCCCGGCGCTGCGTCGTGAGTTAGCCATGAAGGTGTTCCAGCATACATCACGCTATGACGGATTGATCGCCGGCTACCTGGAGAAACACGCTCAGGCCAGGGAGGTCAAGTTCCCGAAAGTGTTGTCACTTCAGTTTGAGTTGGCTGAGTCCCTCCGCTACGGAGAAAACCCTCACCAGCAAGGCGCGTTCTATCGTGAATTGTACAGCAAAGAGCCATCCGTCTCTCGCGGGAAGATCTTGCATGGCAAGGCCATGTCCTACAATAACTTCCTCGATGCGAATTCCGCGCTCGAGTTGGTGAAGGAATATGATGAGACGGCTGTCGCGATCATCAAGCACAATAATCCCTGTGGGGTGGCGCTCGGAGAGACGCCGGTGGAGGCGTACGTCAAGGCAAGAGAGACGGATCCCGTGTCTGCCTTCGGCGGGGTGATTGCCTTCAACCGGCCGGTCGATTTGGCGGCTGCCAAGGAAATCACGTCCACGTTTGTTGAGGTCGTGATTGCTCCAGGATTTATTGAAGATGCCTTGGCTGAATTGAAGAGGAAGAAGGATTTACGTCTATTGGACGTGGGCCCCTTGACGAAAGTGAAGCAGGAAGGGTTCGACCTGAAAAAACTGGTCGGCGGGCTCATCGTCCAGGATCGGGACCTCGGTGTCTTGCCGGATCTTCGGACGCTTGCCGTGCCGACCATCCGTAAGCCGACGGACGAAGAATATGCCGCTTGTGCGTTTGCATGGAAAGTCTGCAAGCACGTCAAGTCCAACGCCATCATCTATGCCAAACCTGGCCAGACCGTTGGCATCGGGGCAGGACAGATGAGTCGTGTGGATTCCGTGAAATTGGCGGCCATGAAAGCGCAAATGCCTGTCAAAGGCTGTGTCATGGCCTCTGACGCGTTCTTTCCGTTCCGCGATGGCCTCGATGCAGCCGCCGAAGTCGGGATCACAGCCGTCATTCAACCAGGCGGATCGATCCGAGATCCGGAAGTCGTCAAAGCCGCGGATGAACATGGAATGGCGATGATTCTCACCGGAATGCGGCATTTTAGACATTGATAACGATCGTGAGCCGTGATGAGTGATCAGTGATGGGTGAGTAGTTGACTCGTCGCCTGTTGTCGCGACTATCTACCCGCACCGTCTTCCCTCCTAAATCGTTACTGCGGATCTGACATGAAAATTCTCGTTGTTGGCAGTGGGGGACGTGAGCATGCGATGGTGTGGAAGCTCGCGCAGAGTCCACGCCAACCAGTTTTGTTCTGTGCCCCCGGCAATGCGGGGATCGCATCATTGGCGAACTGCATCCCGATTAAATCGGACGATATCGCCGGCCTGAAGAACTTCGCGCTCCAAGAAAAGATTGATGTGACAGTGATCGGGCCAGAAGCGCCGCTCGCGCTGGGCATCGTAGACGAATTCCGCAAAGCTCGGCTCAAAGTGTTTGGACCAACCAGGAACGCCGCCCGCTTGGAAGCTAGTAAGGTCTTCTCGAAGGAAGTCATGGCGCAAGCCAAGATCCGGACGGCCCATGCCAAGAGTTTCGAAAAGATCAAGGATGCACTCGCCTATGTCGAGCAGCAGCCGCTACCGGTCGTGATTAAAGCGGACGGGCTGGCTCAAGGAAAAGGCGTCATCGTTGCGACCAGTCAAAACCAGGCAAAACAGGCAATCATTGATTCAATGGAGAAGGCAGTGTTCGGCCAAGCCGGCAAACAGGTGCTGATCGAGCAGTTTCTTGACGGCGAGGAACTGACAATCATGGCGTTTACCGATGGCAAGACCGTGGTGCCGATGCCACCAGCGCAGGATCATAAACGGGTTGGCAATGGAGACACCGGCTTGAATACCGGTGGGATGGGCGCCTATTGCCCGGCCCCACTGGGAACGACCGAGATCCAAGATCAAGTCCGTCGTGAGGTCTTGCAGCCAATGGTGGACGCCATGGCGCGGCTTGGTTCGCCGTTTCAAGGCGTGCTGTATGCCGGACTCATGATGATGGACGGGACACCATACGTACTCGAATTTAACGCTCGTATGGGCGATCCAGAAACTCAAGTCGTGTTGCCCTTGCTTAAGAATGACTTCGTCGATGTTCTTGAAGCGGTGATAGAACATCGACTTGACCAACTTCCTGTTGAGTGGCACTCGGACGCGACGGTCTGCGTGGTCATGGCATCGGGAGGCTACCCCGGTACCTATCAGCAGGGAATACCGCTCTCTGGACTCCCCACGGCGACAACCTTATCGGACTCCTCCGTGGTCTTTCATGCAGGAACAGTCCAGAGGGGACAGGAGATCGTGACAGCAGGCGGCCGCGTCCTCGGCGTACTCGGTCGAGGGCGAACGTTATTGGAGGCACAAGGCGAGGCCTATCGAGTCGTGAAGACGATCTCATTTGAGGGTTGTCACTTCCGAACGGACATCGCACGCCGTGCTCTGAAGACATAAACCGGGACAGGCGCTCTCCTCAAACAACGCATTCAGCAAACACGTCGATCTCACCCCGAGCACATATTCGCGCTGCGGACATAGAGCTACCTGGATCTACCTAACGCAGCAGATGTAGATCCGCACGCCCAGAGCCGATCTTCTTCTTAGCCGAGTCGTGCGATCTGTTACAATAGCCTCCCACGGTGGTCAGTGCTCAACATGCGAGGGACTCAACATGTCTACACCAGCACCTGGTAATGACAGATTATGTCTGATGAAAGGGGAATGGCCATGAAACGCCACGTGATGCGGGTACTCAGTACGGTCGTTGGTTTCGGCTTCGCCCTTGGCCTTGCGGGATGTGACTATTGGCCGCCAGCTTTACAGGCTGAGATCGAACAATTGCGGTCGGAGGCCCAAACCTTGACCATGGAAAAGACTCAGCTTCAGGCCCAGATCACCGACTTATCTCAAAGCAAACAAGAGCTGCAGGGGCAGCTTGATGAACTGAGCCGCATCAGCCGGGAAAAAACCGGTATGATCACCAGCCTCCAAAATCAACTGGATGCGACCCGCGCGAGGGCATTGAAGGCGATGGCTCCGAAGACACCGCCTCATAAAAATCAGGCAAAACCAACCGGAAGGACCGCGACCAAACTACCCGCTAAAAGTGCCACGAAGACGCCGACAGGCAAACACCAGGCTCCCAAGACAATCGGTGTGCGATAATCGGCCCACGAGCCTATTTTGAAGAGGAGGGCGTCGTCGTACTCGGTGTAGACGTTGATGCGCTACTTGATGCTGCAGTCGACGTCACTGTAGAAGAAGAAGGGGCAGAGCTTGATTGAGCAGACGGAGCCGGCTCCTTCTTTTCCCCAGCATTCTTTTCTCCCGAACTCTTTTCTCCTGAACTTGTCCCACCGGTTTCGCTACCCGTGCTGGATGGAGGTTTGAGTTTGTCGGAGTAGTCGGTGACGTACCAGCCACTCCCCTTAAACATGATCCCAGGCGATGAAATCAGCCGTCTAATCGCTTTCCCACACCGCTCACATGTTGAGAGTGGATCGTCTTTGATGCTCTGCTTCACTTCAAAACGATACGAACAGCCGTCACACTGATATTCATAAATCGGCACCGTTTTCCTCCCTCTTATCGTTGCAGCGACCGTATTGCCCTTACGCCAACTTCGCGAACGCCTGCCCCATTCGCTCAAGTCCTCTGGTGATATTTGTCATACTGGTGGCATAGGAGAGCCGGAGATGCTCCAGACTTCCAAAAGGCTCACCTGGAACGACCGCGATTCGCGCGTCATGCAAGAGATACTGCGCCAGGTCATTCGGGGTCTTCAACACTCCCGAAGGTCCACGTTTCCCCAACAAGCCTTTCACGTTGGGGAACGCATAGAAGGCCCCACTCGGCATTCGGCATGATACACCGGGAATCTGGTTCAATCCTTCCACGATGGCGGTTCGGCGTCGGGAAAACTCTTCCACCATTGTACGAGTAAAGGGCTCCCCTAGACGCAACGCTGCGACAGCAGCCTTTTGCGAAATGGAACAGGGATTCGAGGTACTCTGACTCTGGATATTGGCCATCGCGGTCAACAGATCCTTGGGGCCGGCCGCGTACCCGATTCGCCACCCTGTCATGGCGTAAGACTTTGAGACGCCATTGATGATGACCGTGCGTGCTGCGATCTCTGATCCCAACGAAGCAATGCTGATGTGCGTTCCCCCATCGTAGAGCACCTTTTCATAAATCTCATCCGATATCACCAGAAGGTCATGCCGGACCGCTACTGAGGCAATCTGTTCCAGCGTCGCCCGATCATACGTCGCCCCAGTGGGGTTGCACGGGCTGTTCACAATGATGGCTTTGGTTCTCGGCGTAATGAGCCGTTCCAACTCTGGAGTATGAACTGCGTATCCATCCTCCTCTTTGGTCGGTAACAGAACCGGCGTCGCATCGTTGAGAAGCGCCTGATCTGCGTAAGAAACCCAGTAGGGGATCGGAATGATGATCTCGTCACCCGCTTCGAGCAAGGCCTCTGCCAAATTGTAGAGCGAGTGCTTTGCCCCGCAGGAGACAAGGATTTGGGACTTCTCATACCGAAGCCCAAGTTCAGCGTGGAACTTGTCGGCAATCGCGCTCCGCAACTCATCGATCCCAGATGAAGGCGTGTATTTAGTAAATCCCGCGCGTATAGCCGCTTCTGCCGCGGCCTTCACCGGCTCCGGCGTGTCGAAATCCGGTTCTCCGGCTGAAAAGTCGATGACATCGAGTCCTTGCGCAGCCATGGCCTTGGCAGTTGCAGCCATGGCCAACGTCGGAGAGGGTGCAATACGACCGACACGTGCTGCCAATTTCATGATTTGAGACTCCGGATACGAGCTTGAAGGCGTCGGGCCACTTCCGGATGAACAAAATCGCTCAAATTGCCCCCGTGCTGTGCCACGTCTTTGATGATCGTCGAAGACAAGTAGGAGTATTCTTCGCTCGGCATCAAGAATACGGTCTCTACCGTCTTCGCAAGTTTTCGATTGACGAGCGCCATCTGAAACTCATGCTCAAAGTCTGAAATGGCGCGCAAGCCACGGATGATCGCATGGGCACCTGACCGCTCGACATAGTTGACGAGCAACCCATCGAACGGTGTGACCTCAACCTGTCCGACATCCTTCATGACCAGTTGTACCATATCAAGGCGCTCGGCCAAATTGAAGAGCGGATGTTTAGACGGGTTGGGCGCGACAGCCACGACCACCTTGTCGAATACGCGGAGGCTTCGGGTAATGATGTCGGCATGGCCATGCGTAATGGGATCAAACGTGCCTGGATAGATGCCGATTTTCATGCCGTCACAGTAGGGGAACGGAAGTAGAGGGATAAGGCGGTATCACCGTAGCGATACCGGCGCAAAAACTGGGTGCATCCTAGCAACATGGGTAAGTTGGTTTTCGCTGCATGTTCGATGACCAGCCATGAGTCCAGGGCAAACAGATCATGCGTCTGAGACTCAGTCAGCAATGCCGGCAGTTCGGACGTCTCGGCATAGGGTGGATCGGCAAAGACAATATCATAGGGACCGTTCCACTGAACGGGATGGTTAAGAAATTGTTGAACAGTCTGACCCCGCACGGCTATTTCAGCACCGATGTGACAGAGTTCAAGGTTTTGGTGCAGCAGTTTCAGTGCGTCCCGGTTCGACTCGACGGAGGTCACGTGTTCAGCGCCACGACTGACGGCTTCGATCCCCACGGCTCCAGTCCCAGCATAGAGATCCAAAAAACGGCCGTTCTTCAGTCGATTACCGAGAATTGAAAACAGAGCTTCTCGAACCCGGTCAGAGGTTGGGCGAAGAACACATGTTCGCGGCCCGTAGAGTCGACGACCTCGGTGGGTACCAGCGATCACACGCATACCAGACAACATCGTCTATGCATGAGAATCTATCATAGCGTTTTTGCAGGGGTCAAGAAATGCGAAATGGAAGCAAGACTGTTTGAATCGGAACCGAGTCGGTGAGGAGCACGCTAGTACACTTTTGACCGTCTTCTTGCAGAAGACTATAATACGCTCATTGAGCTTGTTGGTACGTCAAGGACGAGAAGACCCTGGAGTCAAAGCAGGCCCTCAGACGGACAGGCCCCGCGCACGAAACGCTACAAATTACCGAGTCGCGACGGTCTGAGAATCGCGGGCAGCTAGACTCTTTCTACGATTGTTCGAGATAGTACGGTCAATAATGGCTCCACAGTTAATGCATTTCCATGCATAGAACACAAGAAAGAAATCAGAGAACCGCTCCAACATCATCATCCCTTTGCACTTCGGACATTCCATTGATCCCTCCCAAGGTGGCTACGTTCACAGCTGGTGGCAAACTTAAGCAAGAGCTGCACCAATTTGTCATGTTTAATAATTTCAATTGGTTATGAACTACGTATTTCCCGTAGACAGATAATTTCCTCCTATTTGGCGGTACAAAAGAGTCCGGATCGTCATTTTTTTGTCACCTGAGGTCTTCGTGGCAAGCAAGGGACCGAGAAAAGGCATTGCGTACTGGCCAAAGACCGAACGTCCCCGTGAACGCCTTCTTGCCAAGGGACCCGAAGCGTTATCCGATGCGCATCTTCTCGCCATCCTCCTGAGAACTGGTCGGCGCGATTCATCCGCTGTGCAAGTGGCTATCGAACTCCTCGACCAAGTCGGTGGACTGGGAGGATTGGCGGCCTGTGGCATTGAAGAACTCTGCACCATCCCTGGCGTCGGTCCCGCCAAAGCCGCCCAACTCAAAGCCGCATTGGCCTTAGGGAGACGGTCGCTGGCGGCCCCACTGTCCTCTGGCACTCGTATTTCCTCAAGCTCGGATCTGTTCAAACATTTTCACCCTACGCTCCGCGATGTGAAACACGAACTTTTCAAGGTCGTGCTGCTCGACGCAAAAAATATCGTGATCAAAGAGACCACGGTCTCAGAAGGAAGTCTCACACTCAGCATCGTGCATCCACGTGAGGTCTTTGCCCTCGCCGTGCGTGAATCGGCAGCCGCCGTCATTTTTCTTCACAATCATCCCAGCGGAGATCCAACTCCAAGCCCGGAGGATCGGCGATTGACCGATCGACTGGCAACTGCTGGTACCCTATTGGGGATCCGTGTATTAGACCACGTGATCATCGGAGATGGTCGATATGTGAGCTTTGCCGACGAGGGATGGCTGACAGGACCGCAGAATGAGTACGAAGACCCCTGAGATGATTTCTGACCAAAAACACCAGCCCAAGGAATGTGAGGACGCGAATGGTCTAACCCCATACTCAACAAGGAGGGCAGACTATGGACACAACCCGTCTGGAGCCCATCAGAAACGTGGCCATCGTATCCAGCGCCGGTGCCGGTAAGACCTCTCTCAGTGAGGCCTTGCTGTATGTTGGTGGTGCGATCCCCATGCTCGGGTCTGTGATGCACGGGACTACCGTTTCCGATTTTGAGCTCGAAGAACTTCGGCATCGCACATCGACAAGTACCAGCCTTCTTCAGTTCACGTGGAATCACACCAACATCAACCTTATTGACCCTCCCGGTGCACTCGATCTTCTTGGTGAATCGCTCGCTGCCCTGCAGGCCGCCGATGCAGTCATCCTGATTCTGAGCGGAACCATGGGGGTCAGAACAGAGCTGGCACGGCTCTGGACAAGGATCAAAGAATTGGACCTTCCTTGTCTGGTGTTCGTCAATGGACTTGATAAGGAAGGCGCGTCGTTTGAGAACACTCTAGAGATCTGTCGCAAACAGCTCGATTGTGTTCCACTCCCTATGACGGTACCGCTCAACCCTGGCATAAGCTTAGACAGCGTAGTTGATGTACGACATGAGAAGCTGGTGCGATCCGGGCCGAGTTCCGCCACAGTCGAACATCTATTAGTCCCCCCCCCGCTAGAGGGCATGCTGAATAGAGCGCGCCAGCAACTCGTGGAGGCGGTCGCAGAAAGCGGGGAAACCTTGTTGGAGACCTACTTGACCCAGGGAGAGTTGAGCCAAGAAGACCTTCTGCAAGGACTCCGACGCGATATCCAGACGAAACAATTCCTTCCCATCTATGGCGGATCCGCCACGCATAATGTCGGAGTCTGGTCCTTGTTGGATGCGATAGTCGACTTATTGCCGTCACCCTCCGAACGTGGTGCGGCCCATCCATGGCACGGCATTCACCCCGAGACTCACGAAGGCTGTGAGCGGAAGGGGAGTCTGCAGGAACCGTTTTCCGCCTATGTCTTCAAGACCATCATCGACCCATTCGTTGGTCGACTGTCCTATTGCCGTGTCTTGTCCGGAACCATCCATGCCGATGCCACGGTGCTGAATGCTTCCAAACATGTACGGGAGAAGCTCGGCCATTTCTACACAGTGTTGGGCAAACGTCATGTGGCCGTCGACTCCGCACGAGCGGGAGAGATCGTGGCGATCGGGAAGCTCAAAGACACGCATACCGGTGACACGCTGTGTCAAGAGACTGCTCCCATCTGTTACCCCACACTGAGCCTACCAAAGCCGATCTTGTCGTTCGCGATTGACGCCAAGTCCAAGACGGACATCGACAAGGTAAGCCTTGGGCTTCACAAACTCATCGAAGAGGACCCCACCCTGGAATTCGCGCGCAATGCCGAAACCAAGGAGATGGTGCTCAGCGGCATGGGGCAATTCCACATCGATTTGGCCCTCGAAAAGCTCCGTCGAAAGTTTGGAGTCGATGTCATACTGCACACGCCGAAAGTCCCGTACCGAGAAACGCTCAAGACGAAATCACAGGCACAGGGCAAGTACAAGAAACAAACCGGCGGGCATGGGCAATACGGCGATTGTTGGCTTGAAGTGGCGCCGCTCCCGCGCGGCCACGGGTACGCGTTTGAGAATCGCGTGGTCGGAGGAGCGATTCCTCGAAATTTCATTCCCGCCGTAGAAAAAGGAGTCCTCGATGCCATGCATGAGGGACCGTTGAGCGGGTTCCCGGTCGTCGATGTGCAGGTGGCCGTCTATGACGGATCCTATCATGCAGTGGATTCGTCCGAGATGTCGTTCAAGATCGCGGGATCAATGGCATTCAAGAAAGCGATAGAGACCGCGCATCCAGTCTTGCTTGAACCGGTCATGACGGTCGAAATCGACACACCGACCGACGCGGTCGGAGCCATCATGGGAGACTTGAGCGCCCGACGGGGTCGAATCCTATCCGTCAACGCGCAAGACCATGCCGAACAGATCAAAGCGTTGGTTCCGCTAGCTGAGCTGCTTCGCTATGCGACGGCCCTCAACGCCATGACGGGGGGTCGGGGCAGCTATGTCATGGGTTTCGCCCAGTATGATGAAGTACCAAGAGAGTTGGCTGCAAAGGTCATCGAGCGACAGAAGGCAGAAGGACAAGCCGCCACGGCCCATTGAGATCGTCAGTCGGAGGATTTGAGCACGACATAAAATGCACGAGTTTCCCGAAGCACGCGAAGCAACAAAGTATCGCCGCGCCTGGACCGCGCAAGGGCTGATGTAAATTCTCCGACGGAAGAGACTTCCAGACGGTTGACCTCTTTGATGAGGTCACCTTCCCGCAGGCCTTCCGCTTGAGCACGGCTGTTGGGTTCAACCTTTGCGATAAGCACACCCTTCGATTCACGAAGATTGAACCTCTCCGCCAGGGCGGACGTCAGGTCTTGGAGGTCAAGGCCAAGCTTCACCTCCAACTTCTCCTCTTGTTGAGGAAGCGATGCGATGACAGCTGCATCACGCCGCTCGGTGAGAGGAACGTCCATCGTCAAGCGTTTCAGATCCCGGACGACTTCAATCTTTGAGGTCGTGCCCGGAATCAGCGTCGCGATCAGACGAGACAGCTTATTTGGTGAATCAACAACGGCGCCGTCGATCCGGACGATAACATCGCCCGGCTTGATCCCAGCCAAGGCTGCGGGGTCTTTCTCGAAGACTTCGTTCACGAGTACCCCTTCGCCTTCAGTGACTCCGAATTTTTTCGCCAACTCAGCCGTCAACGGTTGAATCCCAACGCCGAGCCAGCCCCGCACGACCTTGCCCTTCGCAAGTAACTGTTCGATGACCTGCTTGGCCATATTCGAGGGAATGGCGAATCCAATGCCTTGAGCGAAATTAATGATCGCCGTATTGATGCCGATCACCTCACCCCGCAGGTTGAAGAGCGGACCTCCAGAATTTCCAGGGTTGATCGAGGCATCTGTCTGAATGAAGTTTTCGTACCGTGAGAGGTTAATATTTTCTCGACCGATGCCGCTGACCACGCCAAGCGTCACGGTGCGGTCCAGTCCGAATGGATTTCCGACGGCCAGCACCCATTGGCCGACCTTGACGCCGGCAGAATCACCAAATCGCGCGCTGGGCAGCGGTCGATCGGTGGTCACTTTGAGCACCGCTAAATCGGTGTCAGGATCTTTGCCGACCACATGAGCGATGAGCTTCGTCTTATCGAAAAACCGCACTTCGATCTCATTGGCGTCACCAATCACATGATTGTTGGTCACGATATGGCCGTCACTAACGACGATCAGCCCCGAGCCAGAGCCTGACGCATTCGGCGTACGCTCACCGGGTCCTTCACGAAGCCGACTTGTGCTAGTGATGGGAAATAGATTGACGACGGAAGGCTTGGCCTGTTCCGCGAGTTCGGTAATGACGGCTTGAATCTCTTCGAGCATGCGAATGCCGGGTGAGTCAGGCGATAAGGCCTCAGCGACGCCGCCTCCGATGACAACTGGAAGGAGGGGAGCCATACAATAGAACAGCACCCGTAATGATGGGAATGCGCGGGCTAGCATTGGGAGATATTGTATCTGATCTTTGTCGATGTGACTACTCTCCTACACCGATCTCGTGAACGACGCGGTGAGTGGACGCTGGCCGACAAACCATGAGACGAGTTGATCGAGTTCCGTTTGCGCACCAACCAACACCACGATGTCGCCTGGTCGAAACAGAAGATCGTGGGTCGGCGCCAATAGAAAAGGCCCTCGCAAAACGGCAGCGACGGAGGCGGAGGAACACGGTGGAAGCGCGCTGAGCAGCTGTCCAGCCGCGGCCGCCCCTCGAACGACGGTCAGCCGTTCAATACCTCCTGAACGAAGTGCCAAATCACGTTGGAGAGAGAGCAACTCCCGATGGACCGTCTCGATTTTGAGCTCGCGAATCTCGGCATCAACGCTGATCAACACTTGCTTCAACTCTTGGACACGAGAGATGGCATTGGCAAGCGCCTGATCGATCACGCCGACGACCGACTCGGAGGGACTCTGGTCCTGAAGTCGATCAGAGACCTGCGCAACGATTTGTTGGCCGACTTTAGCCGTAACATCGTCAATCTGCTGAAGCAAGGTAGACGCCTGCCAATGGAGACGAATAATTTGAACCTTTCGATTAACGAGTTCGGAAATCGAGAGAATCGTTTCGTAGAACGCTTGCCCGGTAATTGAAAGCTCTTTATGTACGCGGCCAATCAGCTCAAATGTCATGGTCTGATAAGATATATTATGTAAACTCTTACTTCTTTACCAGTCGCCAATTCACCTCTCGATCCCCTCGCACCAGTCGTCCTTACTTCATAGCGGATCGTGGTTCGGAGGTCAATCGCTCAGGAGATTTCAGAAGCCCCGCAGAATCTCCCGTCAAGCGCCATTGACCTTTCAATTTCCTCACCCTGGCCGCTGATGCTATTTACGAGCCCATACTTATAAAGTTATACTTTAACTATTTATCTCGGCTTATTATTTGAATGGACCTTTATTGATGTATCCATTCGTCTTTGTCTGGCTAGCCACAAGCGGAATCTGCTCTTAACGCAGACTCATGACACGGGAAAAACTCGACGTCTTGCTGATCCGTTCGGCCCTTGCAAACCAGGTCTACACTCCGTAAGCTGATCCAGGTGGTGATGTTTCTCATCTCCTAAATCACGTATGGCAACGCCCCCACGCGACTTCTATCAAGTGCTCGGTCTCCCCCGCACGGCTTCGCCCGACGATATCAAAAAAGCCTATCGCCGGCTCGCCCGCCAGTACCATCCCGATCTCCATGCGGGGGCGAAGAAGGCCGAGATGGAAAAGAAATTTAAAGAGCTCAATGAGGCGCAGGAAGTCCTGACCGATCCGGAGAAGCGGAAGAAGTATGACCAGTATGGAGCCGATTGGGAACAAGCGCAAGCCTTCGAGAAATCTCGTCAGCAGGCCGGAGCACAAGGGTTTGGCGGACCATGGGGATCCGATGGAGGCTACAGCCGTCCAGGGAGCGGCAGAGCCGGGAGCGAGCAATTCTCAGATTTTTTTGAAAACCTCTTTGGAAATCGTGGCCGCGGTGGAGCCGGACGCAGTGGAGCTGGAATGCCGGGAGAGGACATCGAGACCGACGTCCAGCTGGGGCTGCGCGAGGTGCTCACCGGTGTGACGAGGCGCGTGAATCTGCGTGAGCCTCGGACATGCTCGACCTGTCAAGGGAGCGGCACCGTGCGTAGCCGATCTTGCATAACCTGCCAGGGTGCCGGGATGACAACCGAATCCAAGACCATTGAAGTGCGGATTCCCGCTGGAGTACAAGACGGAACACGGGTTCGGGTTGCCGGAAAAGGCCAGCCTGGAACGCATGGCGGAAAGCGCGGGGACCTGTATCTGCATGTGGTCATCCCCTCCGATCCCGTCTTTCGTCGGCAAGGTTCGGACTTGCATGTCAGTCTGCCCGTTTATCCTTGGGAAGCCATGCTCGGGGCAGAGGTGACTGCGCCAACCTTAGCGGAACCGGTGAAGGTCAAGGTTCCACCGGGCAGCAAGGCCGACGGGAAACTCCGACTCAAGGGAAAGGGGCTTCCCTCGGCCACAGGCGGGCCTGGGGATCTGTTCCTCACCTTGCAAATTGTCATACCTTCAGGTCTCAGCGAAGACGAACGGGTGTTATACGAACAGTTGAGCAAACAGCGGCATCCAGACCCGCGCATGGACCTTCTCTCTCACGCCCAACGGCGTTGAACCTGAAACGTGATCGACCTCGGCAACGGCAAGCGCCTCGCTTGCGTTACGCCGACTGCTATGGCAAGCTTCGACTCGGGGGCCTCTCAACCAAGGAGGAATTCATGACGTCTCTTACAAGGACGACGGCTGTGCTTGTTGTCGCGTCAGCATGTCTGTTAGCGGTGGATATGCCAAGCCTGTGGGCCAATGATCCGAACTATGGTCATGCTGGAGGGGGGCACGGCGGCGGCGCCCACAGCTACGGCAAGGGAATGATGCATAGCGGGACCGGCCATCTGATCCGGCACCTGCTCAAGCACGATAAGGATATTGGGCTCACGGCGGATCAGGTTGCCAAACTGAAGGACATCCAGCTCAATCTTGACAAAGCACGGATCAAGGCCGAAGCCGACATCCAAATCGCGGAGCGTGAACTGAAGGCGCTAACCGACAATGAACAGTCCGATCTCGCCACGATCGAAACCAAGCTGAGACAAAGCGAAGATTTGCAAGTTGGTTTACGAATGACCTCCATCAAGACACGTCGCGACGTGATGGGCTTGCTGACTCCAGAACAACGAGCGAAGGAGCAGTCCGAGCACGCCAAGATGATGGGCCAGCCCAAGGGTCATGGTACCCCCCATGGAGGCGCGATGCCGTACGGCACGAATCCTCATGGGGCCAACCCGCATGGTGCCACTCCGCACGGCAAGAACCCCCATGAAGCAGCCCCTGCACCACCAAGCAACATGTCTGTACAGTGAAGGAACGACAAAAACCGATGAAGAAAGAAGTGAAACTCCAGAGTCATGATCTCCTCGTTGGGCCCGGCCGCGCACCGGCCAGGGCCATGCTAAAAGCCGTGGGTTTTACGGACGATGACCTGTCGAAACCCCTCGTTGGCGTGGCCAATACCTGGATCGAGGTCATGCCGTGCAATTTTCACTTGCGACGGCTTTCCGAGCGAGTGAAAGCCGGAATTCGAGCCGCCGGAGGAACTCCGATCGAGTACAACACCATCGCGGTGTCCGACGGTATCTCGATGGGAACGGAAGGAATGAAGGCGTCTCTGATCAGCCGCGAGGTCATCGCGGATTCGATCGAGCTCGTCGCGCGTGGACACTTGTTCGATGCCGTCGTCGCTCTGTCCGGGTGCGATAAAACAATTCCCGGCACCGTCATGGCTCTCGCTCGGTTGAACCTGCCGTCGCTCATGCTGTATGGCGGCTCGATCATGCCGGGACAGTTTCAAGGACATGATGTGACCATTCAGGATGTCTTTGAAGCGGTCGGAAAACATGCGTCGGGAAAGATGACCGACGCCGAGCTGAAGGACTTGGAAGATCACGCGTGCCCGGGGCCTGGAGCTTGTGGAGGTCAATTCACCGCCAATACGATGGCCATTGCGTTTGAATTCCTCGGTATTTCACCGATGGGCCTCAATGGAGTGCCCGCCATGGACGGACGGAAAGACGATGTCGCCTTAGAGTGCGGCAAGATGGTGATGGAGCTCGTGAAGCAGAATCTGCGCCCTCGCCAGATTATCACCAGAAAGTCATTGGAGAATGCCATCGCCGCCGTCGCCACGACCGGGGGCTCGACAAACGCGGTACTGCATCTCCTCGCCATCGCCCGTGAGTCCGGGATCAAGCTGAGCATCGATGACTTCGACAAAATCAATCGCAAGGTCCCTCTGCTGGCCGACCTCAAACCAGGGGGCCGATTTGCTGCCGCCGATCTCTACGCAGCAGGTGGCACAACTCTGGTGGCCAAGCGATTGCTCGAGGCCGGGCTCCTTCATGGGAATCAGCCCACCGTCACCGGTCGAACGATCGGTGAAGAAGCAGCGAACGCTCGTGAAATACCAGGACAACAAGTCTTGCGTCCCCTCGCCCACCCCATCAAGCCGACAGGCGGTCTGGTCATTCTGAAAGGTAATTTGGCGCCGGACGGTTGTGTCGTGAAGGTTGCCGGCCATTCGATGAGCAAGTTCCAGGGACGGGCGAAGGTCTATGAGCGGGAGGAGGATGCCTTCGTGGCAGTCAAGGCGGGGCAGATCAAGCCTGGTGATGTCGTCGTCATTCGGTATGAAGGTCCGTCTGGAGGACCAGGCATGCGTGAGATGTTAGGCGTGACGGCTGCCATCGTGGGTGCCGGCCTTGGTGATTCCGTAGCCCTGCTCACTGATGGCCGTTTCTCCGGAGCCACCCATGGATTGATGGCGGGGCACGTCGCCCCTGAAGCCGCAAAAGGGGGGCCGATCGCGTCGGTCAAGAACGGAGACACGATTACCTTCGATATTCCCAAACGCCGTTTGGATGTGGCCCTCTCGCAGAAAGAAATCGCCTCTCGGATGAAGAAGGTCAAACCACCGATACCACGTTACACCTCGGGCGTGATGGGGAAATATGCCAGACACGTCTCGTCCGCATCGGAAGGCGCCATCACGAGCTAGGCTTGGTCGAATCCATCCCCATCCGACATCCAGAAGGCAGTCTTCGCCCTTCCTCGCGCCATCATGCATATACCCGCTGATGAAGGGCCACTCGATCTGTTACTGAAAATCTCGTCGTTGGAAGATCACGCTCGCCAAAAGGAGTAGAAACGCCGAGTAGGTCAACCCATAGGTCAAGGACAAGGCCATATCAGTCATGCCGAAGTCGAGATGGTGAATTACATGCCCCTTGAGGTTGAATCGTTCGAGGTTGGGAAGCGTATAGTAAATGGCATTGACGACCATCTGGCTGACTTCGTCTAATTTCTTCGCGAATTCCTTGAGGTCACCGGACAAGTGACCAATCACATACACAGCAAGGGTAAAAATGGCGCTCAACGTCGCGCTCGTAAACGTGGAGAAGAGAACGGCAACGGCGGTGATGACCATCAGCTCCAAAAAGATAAGAGCCAAGGATTTAAAAACCAGACTGGTTATCGGTACGTCCATGACCTGCAGCACGATCAATAAGCCCGCCACCATCACCACGGTATTCGCCAATAATGTAATGACCAACCCACAGTACTTGCCCAGCAGGAACTCATATCGAGGAATAGGCTTCGACACGATCGTATAGATTGTCTTTCGATCGACTTCCTTGCTCACGAGCCCGATACCGACGAAAATCGCGATGAGCACGCCAAACAGATTGATGCTGGCCAGTCCAAGATCCAAAATCAATCGATGGTAATCTCCCAGAGTGATCCTGGAAAGAAGGATCGAGCTCCCGATCATGAGGAGGGCAAAAAATAATAAGTTATAGAGAAGCTTCTCGCGAAGATTTTCGCGGAACGTATTGAGCGCGATGGAGAGAATTCTCATACGGCTTCCCTTAACTCCGGCTGTTTGTTCTTGACCTCCCGAATGAAGAGGTCCTCTAGCGAGCCCTTGTGTGGAGTCAGCGACACTAGTGTAGCCCCTGCGCCTCGAATGATCTCAAGAACCGGCCCCACTTGCTGACGGCTTGGCAGCACTGCCAAGACCTGAGGTCCCTGAACGATGACGCGATCAGCCAGTTGACGCAGCCGCGCCAACCCTTCAGGGCTAAGCCCATCGATTACGACTTCCACCGAGTGCGCCACACCTTCATCAATCAGCTCACTCACGCGTCCGCACGCCACTTGCCGTCCCTTGAGAATAATGGCAACCCGGTCACAGAGAAGCTCAGCATCGTGCAGAATGTGAGAACTGAAGAAGATCGTCTTCCCGGATTCTTTCAGACACAGGATCAAGTCCCTGATCTCTTTGCGCCCGACCGGGTCCAGGCCTGACATTGGCTCATCCAGCACCACTAATTCAGGATCGTTGATGAGCGCCTGGGCAATCCCCACCCGCTGCAACATCCCTTTGGAAAACTTTCGTAATTGAAGATGGCGGGCATGAGACATCCCGACTAGCTCCAACAACTCATCAATACGTTTCTCTAATGTCACTCCGCGAAGTCCGAAGAGATGGCCATAGAATTGGAGGAACTCAAGACCGGTGAGGTAATCATAAAAGTAGGGAGATTCCGGCAAAAACCCAAGCCGGGCCTTCGACTCCTGGTCTCCTATGGGTCGGCCAAAGAGCCAGGCTTGTCCGCTCGTGGGATAGATCAATCCCATGAGCATTTTGATCGTCGTCGTTTTGCCGGCGCCGTTGGGGCCGAGAAAGCCAAAGACCTCTCCCTGCTTCACTTCGAGATCAAGACCTTCCAGTGCAGTCACCTCGCGCCCCCAGAACCCGACTTTGAACGTTTTTCGGAGCCCTGCAGTCTTGAGAATAATGTTTGAGTGTTCCATGCAACCTCTATTCGACATCCCCTCGTGTCGCAAGAGAATCAGCCGGCACGTAGACCCCCATCCGCTCGTCGTGTGTGCTGCTCATGACCTTTCCGGTCTTCGAATCATACAGATAGTCACCGCCATATGGCTCAGACGGGATGCCGGGGAGTAACCCGGCCAATACGAGTTCCATAAGCGAAGCTGGTCTCCTCCCTCTCGAATCAGCATACTGGCGGATCTGTTGTTCCAGCATTTGAAGATCTCGTTCCAGGCTTATCCGCCTGATTCGCCGCTGCAGCTTCTCACGGACCAACTCATCGGTCGTCTGTTCAAGCATCGCTTCCAGAAATTCAAGCGCCACCTCAGGGTTCTTTCCCTGGACATAAAGCCGAGATGCCAGTCTTGCGGTGTAATGAGGGGGACCGATGGGAAACGGCCCAGGGATTCGAGCCGCCTGTGCCATATACTCAGCAGCCCGGGTATGATCACCGAGATGAAAAAAATGATTAAAACCTAGACGAAAAGGAATCTGCCACGAGGATGGATTGGGAGCCAGTCCCTTTTCCAACAGCCTATTGCTCAGGTCCACCCGCGACGCCAGTTCAGCCAGTACAACCCCTCCCGCTTCGTACGCATAGACATACTTGGGATCCACGGTGGTGATGACATCGAGTGCGTGATAGAGCCATTCGTAGTCTTTGTCGCGTACAACACGATCGCCAAGCACTTGTACCACTCGCAACCAGAGAAGGTCTGCTCCCAACTGCTGATAGCCCAGAAGAGCAGGCCGTAGAATCTCCCCTTTCGGCAAGAGTCGAAGTTGTTCCAGCTTAGCAGCGCGGCCTTGACTGCGCTGTTCCAGGAGGTATTGCGTGAACAGACTGGCGCTGAGCAAAAGGACGAGAGCCAGGAAGAAAAGCAGGTGCTGACGTTTCGCGTGAAGCACTTCGAATCTCATGACGCGATACATACCGAGAGGTGAGGTTCCGATAAACGAGATCCGAAACGTACAAGCCGGTCAGGGCTCTGTAAGCCCTGACCGGACATTGCAGCCTGACGACGAGTTAGAATATGCTTTCGTTCGTCAGACAGTTGACCACGTTGCCGAGGTCTGATACCCGGAAGTCCCCAAACGCAGCATCACCATCCAAGTCACCCAGCGCCTGAGCAATGAAACCCAGCGTCGGGGCGTTACCCGGGCCAGCAGCCAATGCCCCGGGACTCGCGGCACCGCACTGCCCCTTCGCAGGAGTCGGAATACCACCCACAAGTGGCGTCACAGCAGCGCTGGCAGCCAACATGTATTGATACCGGACGGCACCAGCCGGCACCATGCCGATATCACCATAGGTACCAATTGCAACCGATGGAGCTCCCGCATTGGTGAAACACCACACGGCACCACCGGGCGTTGGAGCTGCGACACCACCAAGCCCTCCAGGCCAAGCCACCAACGAACCGTTCTGCGGAACTGCAACAGGTGCAGCTACGGAGCTCAAGAAGCAGCGCTGTTCTGCTTGGAAGGCAAAGTTCGCTGTCTTGATTGCGCTCAAGTTCGTCTTGGCTTCCGAGGTGCGCGACCGCATCTGATACTGAATGAAGTTGGGAATGGCGATGGCCGCCAGGATCCCGATGATCGCCACGACGATCATCAACTCAATGAGGGTAAACCCCTCTTGTTTCCGCATTGCCTTCAACATCGTCCTGCCTCCTTGTTGATGGTTCACTGACGGCCCGTTTCATACCCTGTCATAACCTGCGGCGCTTCTGTTGCCGCCTACCGGTTGCTCTAGCAGGTTTGGTGCCGATCAATGACAAGACCTAACGTACCATCGATCCCTGATGATGCAACAACTTATGAGAAATCGGCACGGGCGGGGTCACGGAGGGCGCGATTCTCGTTCCGTAATCTGCTCCGGATAGCCAAGAATTGACACTTTTTTGTCTGGGTGACTGACGCCCTTCTCCTCATCTGCGCATGGTATCTGTCCCCTTGAACGACAGGGACAGATGCCAGAAAGAAGGGCACCAATACCCCACCAGTATGTTGCGGTCGCAAGAACGAAGAGATTGGCGATGAAAATTCGCGGGTGGACTTACGGAGTAGCTACTGGAGTGGATGTCTTCTCTGCTCCGCGGCGCTTGGCTTGCTGGATTCGGTCTTCATTAGCTGGATTGGCCAGACCCTGATCGCGAAAGCGTTGGAGCAGCTTGTCATTAGAGGGATCGATCTCCAGTGAATGGAGCCAGGCATCACGCGCATCAGACACTTTCTGCTGCTTCAAGTAAATTTCTCCCAGATGCTCATAGATGACGGGGTCATCGCCGACCAGCGCCACGGCTTTCTTGATCTCCACGAGCGCTTCGGCCAGCAAGCCTGATTTATACAAGGCCCATCCGAGACTATCGACGTAGTAGCCGTTCTCTGGCTTAAGCCCAACGGCCCGTTTCGTCAGGGACAGGGCTTGATCAATCTTGATACCGCGCTCCGCATAGCTGTACCCAAGATAGTTCAAGGCATCGGCGTGATGCGGGTCGAGGGAGAGCACCGTTTCCATGGCACGCTCCAGCTCGTCAAACCGATTCAACTTGTCGTAGGCCGTGCCGAGGTTGAAATGGAGATCGGCGTTCTTGGGATTGTGCCGGATCCCCTCCTCAAACGCCTGTGAGGCCTTTTCGAATTGCTCACTCTGGAAATGGGCCAACCCAAGGACAATATGCGGTTCGGGCTGTTTTGGCGTGAGACGGACGGCTTCATCGAGATGCGTCACTGCCTCAGAAAATTTCTTGAGCCGATAGAGGAGCACACCCAGATGAATATGACTGTCGGCAAATTTCGGATCCAGATGAATATTATAGCGATAGGTCTCCATCGCCTTGGAGACGTCCTTGGTCTCTTCGTACAAGTACCCGAGATAATCTCTCACTTTGAGCTCGGCTGGTTTCGCCTTCAAGATCTCGGTCAATTGGCTGATCGCCTTGGTAAACTCTTTCTTCTCTCCATAGATGAGCGCCCTGCGTAACTGTGCATCGAGGTCGCCAGGGTTGTCTTCCAGCAGCTTTTCCAGTTCGGCAAGACCTCCGGCGTAATCCTTGGTCGCGACATACAACTGGACCAGATGTTGTCGAATATCCCGGTTCCGAGGGTTAACTTGTGAAAGATACTTCTTGAGCACGGCGATCGCTTTGTCCTTCTCTTGGCGTGATTCGTAGACCGACGCTTGGGCTAAATACGCGGGCTCGAACGCCTGGTTCACGGCAATGGCGCGATCGAAGTTGGCTACCGCCTGCTCGCTATCTCCCGCTTCGATCGAAATGCGGCCCAAATAGTAATAGCCGATCGGCGAATCCGCAGTATATTGTAATCCTTTTTTGACGACCTGCTCCGCCTCGGCAATGCGTTTCTGGTTCAAGAGAATGAGTCCCTTTGGGAAGTAGGATTCGCCTCGTTCCGGATCACTCTCGATGGCCTTGTCCAATAACTCCACGGCACGCTCCGGCTTCCCCGCGCTGGCCAAGATGCCGGCCATGTGGGTCAACATTTGCGGTTCCTGTCCCGTTCCTTCCCCGACTTCATCCGCATACTGCACTGCTTGGGTTACATCACCCAACGCAAAATACAGTGCGGCCAAACGAGACTTGACCTCGCGAGATTGGGGATCAACCTTCAGAGCGGCATGATATTCCTTCAACGCGCCGTCGAGGTCCTGCGCAAGTTCCGCTTGATGTCCCATCATGAAATGGTAGGTCGCGTCGGACTCTGGAGCCGGTAGAGGAGGTGGCAATGCTGTGGCGGATGGAGGAAGCGTTGCCTGTGGCTGAGGTGAAGCTGCGCAGGCAACCATCGCACCGGAAAGGAACAGAAAGAGCAGCATCGTCCCCAACAAGGACCTCCCGTACCGTCTGAGCAACCGACTGTCCAAGATCATTCGTGTGGTCCGCATCTATCGTACGTTAAGACACGTAGAAGGTGAGTCGATAAACCGATTATACCGAGTGCCCGGGCGATGCGCAAACGATTCTAGGCTTCGCGAAGATCGAGGCTTTCGAATTTGGCGAATCGGTCCTGGAAAAACAACTCTTTTTTCCCAATGGGTCCATTACGGTGTTTACTGACTATAATGTCGGCAATCCCTTTTCGCTCCGAATTCTGGTCATACACATCTTCCCGATAAATGAACATGACCACATCGGCATCTTGTTCGATCGCTCCGCTCTCCCGCAGATCGGCAAGCATGGGGATCGGCGGCTTACGGGCCTCCACCGCTCGGCTCAACTGGGAGAGGGCAACCACCGGCACATTCAGTTCCTTCGCCAAGGCCTTTAATGAGCGGGAAATATCGGAGATCTCTTGCTGGCGAGATTCTGAGTCGCTTCGTCCTTGCATCAGCTGGAGATAATCCACGATGAGGAGATCGAGCCCCTTCTCGGCTTTGAGCCGGCGGGCTTTGCCGCGCATTTGTTGGACTGTGATGCCACCCGTGTCATCGATATAGATCGGCGCAAGCTCCAATCGGCCGGCTGCCTCTGCTAATCGCCACCAGTCTTCTTTTTGAAGCTTCCCCGTCCTCAACGCATGCGAATCGACCCGTGCTTCCGAGGCGAGCATGCGCAGGACGATCTGCGGCTTGGACATTTCCAAGCTGAAGATACCGACCACCGTATTGGCATGAATGGCAGCATGAGTGGCAAACCCTAACGCAAGGCTTGTCTTGCCCATACTTGGTCGCCCCGCCACCACCACCAAGTCCGAAGCCTGAAGCCCGGCGGTAATATCGTCGAGGTCGTAGTACCCCGTGGGAACCCCCGTGACGTGTTCCTTTCGCTTCGAAAGTTTATCGATGACATCCAGACTTTCCTTAATGACCTGGCTGATCGGGCTGAACGACCGTTCCAGTTTGCCTTGCGCAATGCTGAAGACCGATCGCTCGGCAAAATCCAGCAGATCATCGATTGAGGCGGTGCCTTCATAGCCCCTCGTCAGCACCTCGGTGGAGGTGCTGATCAACTGACGAGCCACTGCTTTGTCCCGAACAATCTTACAGTGATACCGGATATTGGCTGAGCTGGGAACGATCTGGACAAGTTCTGCGAGAAAGGCAGCGCCTCCAATCGCTTCAAGTTCACCGCGAGATTTCAATCGCTCGGTCAGCGTAATCTGATCGATCACTTCGCCGGTGTCGGACAGTTCAAGCATGGCCTGGAAGACCTTCTTATGGGCTGTCCGATAAAAATCTTCCTCCACTAGCAGTTCCATCGCCTTTGGCATGGCGGCGTTATCGAGGAGGATCGCACCGAGCACCGACTGCTCCGCCTCCAAGTTCTGTGGGGGAAGTTTCGGTTGAGAGAGATCCACCATCCCGACGGATTTCATACTGCCCCTTCAAGGTCGGAACGCAGGCTTGCGATGAGACCTGCGATCGAGACCGTTCTCTTGCGAAGGTGAGCGCGACCGGGCGATCCTGCGATTCCTCGCCCGTCCCTCGGATGGAGCACCACGACCTGCTCAGGTTTGGAACGGTCCATGCCGACGACTATAATGGTGCCAATGTTTGCTTCAAGACCAGCCTTGACCGCCACACCAACCAAATCCCGTCCCGCTGGATCCACCGCTTGTTGAACCGTTCGTATCCCCGCCTGGCGAAGTTGTTGTGCGACCGAGACTAATTGTGTCGATAACCCTCGATGCGCGACGACCAAGACATTTGGCCCCACAGACTTCGTCCTGTCGGGAAGGCTCAGCCCTCGAAAGAGCCGGTCCACAGTGAGGGCGAATCCGGTCGACGGAAGGTTCCGACCGAATCGTCCGATGAGCTGGTCATAGCGCCCGCCACCGCCTAACTCCACCCCAATACCCTCGGTAAACACATCAAAGACGATCCCGTCATAATAGTCGAACCCTCTGAATTCTCCAAGATCCAGCAGGACGGTCTCTTGAAACCCTGTTGCGCAGAGCAACTGGTACACGTTGTCCAGTCGATCCAATGCTTGAACCAGTGGCCGTTCACCCTTGGCTAATGTGCGTCCTTTCGAGAGGACTTCAGCTTGTCCACACAGCTCCAGCGCGTCCAAAATTCTGTGAGCTGACCCTTTCGTCACCCGCTCCTGCGATAGGATCTCCCCCAGCCTCGGCAAATCTTTTCTTGCCGCTGCGTGTTCGGCCCGCTTCTGCCCTTCCGGCGATAGTCCTGCACGGATGAGGAGCCCCTTGAAAAACCCGACATGTCCCAGTGAAATTTTAAATGAGTGCAATCCCACCTGCCGTAGACACTCGATCAACAGGATGATGATTTCACTATCGGCCGACGCATCATCAGCCCCGATCAACTCGGCACCTACCTGAAAAATTTCCCGATCTCGGCCGGCATGTTCCGGTTCATACCGAAAGACGGTCGCCCGGTACGACAGGCGCAACGGAAAGTGCGTGCCCACCATGCCCATCGCCACCGAACGGGCAATCTGCGCCGTGACGTCGGGCCGCAACAACAGAATACGGCCGGTCGTCCGATCGACGATCTTATAGGAGTTCTCTAATAACGTCGGCTCGAGGCCCGGTGCCAACACATCGAGGTACTCGAACGTCGGAAGGATAATCTCGTCGTACCCAAAACGATGACAGGACGCCAGCAATTCAGCTTCCAGGTGCCGAACCTGGCGGGCAGCCTCCGGGAGGATGGTGGCCATCCCGACCGGAACCAATGAGTGCTCACGCAAAGAAGGGGGCTGCCCCGAAGAAGTCCTACGCACCGGAGGAGCAGAGTCCATAAGTACCTGGTCGCGAGAACCGTTATAAAAGGTTAGCGACCTTGACGGACAGAATATTTGAGCTGGAACGGATCTGATCCAGGACCGCAGATGGAAATTCCGTATCGGAACCGATGATCAGCAACGCATCCCCTCCTCGCTTCTCCAAGGCACACTGCATCCGTAAGATATTGATGCCCTGATCCCCTAGGACCTTTCCAACCATACCGATAACCCCTGGACGGTCAACGTTATGAATCAACAGCATATGCCCTTCAGGCACCACTTCAACCTTAAATTGTTCGATCTCCGTCACACGGGCATCTTTCTTATGATACAGCGTCCCCGCGACTTGATGCGAAACCTTGCCGGCCTCAACCCGAACCCGGATCAAGCTCGTGAAATCCCCAGCATCCGTGCTCTTAATCTCTTTGACTTCAATACCCCGCTCTTTCGCCACAATCGGGGCATTCACGTAGTTCACTGGGTGTTCCAGGATAGGAGTGAGCAGGCCCTTTAGGACGGCGATGGTCAAAGGTGCGATGGAGAGCGTGACGACCTCCCCGCTGTATTCTACCGTGACTCGTTCGATTCCTCCTTGAACGAGTTGAGCTTGAAGCGCGCCAAGCTTTTCGGCCAGGGTCAGGAATGGTTGCAACCGAGGCAACAATTCTGGAGCGACCGACGGAATATTGACGGCCCCCTTCGCCACTCCCTTAGTAAAGTAGTCGACAATCTGCTCCGCAATTCCGATCGCAACGTTTTCCTGAGCCTCGATCGTCTGGGCTCCGATATGCGGGGTGCAGATGAAGTTATCCAAGGCGAGGAGCGGATTGTCAGGCTTGACCGGCTCCTCTTCAAACACGTCGAAGGCGGCGGCGGCGACGCGCTTGGTTTTCAAGGCTTCGCATAAATCCTGTTCGTTGATGATGCCGCCTCGGGCGCAATTTGCGATGAGCACGCCGGGTTTCATCTTGGCGATGGCCTGCGCGTTGATAATCCCCCGTGTTTCCGGCGTCAGCGGCGTATGAACCGAAATCACGTCTGCTCGTTGGAAGAGGTCTTCAAGTTCCAGCATGGTCACGCCCATACGCTCAGCCCGTTCGGGGGCCAGGTACGGGTCAAACGCGACGACGCTCATGCCGATCCCCTGGGCCATCTTGGTCAGGTGACTACCGATCTGTCCGGCGCCGATGATGCCGAGCACTTTGTTGTAGAGCTCGACACCCATGAATTTGTCCTTTTCCCATTTACCGGCCTTCACCGACGCAGTGGCTTGAGGAATGCGCCGACTCATCGCACAGATCATCGACATCGTATGTTCAGCCGTGGTCACGGTGTTGCCCCCAGGCGTATTCATGACGACGATACCGCGACGGGTCGCGGCAGGCGTGTCGACATTATCCAGGCCGGACCCGGCCCTTCCGACGACCTTGAGTTTCTCTGCTGCCGCGATCAGTTCCGCCGTCACCCTGGTGCCGGATCGCACGATGAGCCCATCGGCATCCTTAATCTCTTTAAACAGCTCATCCTTCGGCATTTTGGATTTCACCACCACGGTGAATCCAGCTTTCTCAAGCGCCTCAACGCCCTGTTTCGACAGGCTGTCACTGATCAGAATCTTCATTCTCGCTGCGGCCATGTGCACCCTCGCCGTAATTACTTTGCCATTAAGATTTCTTGCGCTTTTCCGACACCGCTTCCCAGCTTCACAGAATGACCGAGTCCTTTCAGGACCATCTCGGTGGCGGCCAATGCGGCGATCACGTCAAACGAATCCGCATACCCCATGTGAGACAGTCGAAAGATCTTCCCCTTGAGGTGATCCTGGCCACCGGCCGCCGTCATGCCGTATTGTACACGGAGATTCTTATAGATAGCCTGTCCATCAATTCCATCAGGGGCACAGACAGCCGTCAAGGCATCGCTCGGCGATTCTTTCGCAAACAGCGCCATTCCGGCAGCCTTCACCCCTTCTCGCATCGCCAGAGCCAGCCGTCCCTGCCGTGCAAACATGTTTTCCAGCCCCTCCGCCTTCATTATTCGGAACACCTCTTGAAGTCCAACGATGAGAGAGACCGTTGGGGTCCAGGCAGTCTGGTTCTTGGTTTGAGTTTCACGCTCTTTTTTGAAATTAAAGTAGAAGGCGGCATTCTTGGCCTTGTCAGCCAGAGCCCAGGCCTTGTCACTGACACTGACAAACGCCATACCGGGAGGGAGCATCAGAGCCTTCTGAGAGCCTGTGATCACGACATCCAAGCCCCAGGCATCAGTCTTGATCTCAAACACGCCCAGCGCCGTAATGGCATCGACCACCAAAATAGTATTGTCATAGCCTTTTATGAGTTCACCCAGCGCCTTGACATCATGGGAGACCCCTGTCGACGTCTCGCTGGCCTGCACATATACCGCTTTGATTGACGGGTCTTTCTTCAAAGCATCGGCCACCTGTTGTGGATTGACGGCCTGTCCCCACTCGACTTTGAGCTCGGTCGCTTGGACTCCAAAGGTCTTACAGAGTTTGCCCCAGCGTTCCCCAAACTTGCCTCCGTTAACATACAGCGCCTTGTCGCCGGGAGACAAAAAGTTCGATACGGCCCCTTCCATACCGCCCGTACCGGAGGCCGCCAACATCAGCACATCGTTCCGCGTTTGAAACAGCCACTTCAGTCCTTCGCGAACCTCCGCGAAGATCGGATCAAACTCGGGCGCGCGATGATGGATCATCGGACGAGCCATCGCCAACAACACTTCCGGGGGAACGGGCGTTGGGCCGGGAGCCAAGAGATACCGCTTCAACATCGATCGATCCTCCTTCACAATTGCAATTCTGGTGGGGTACCACTAGGAGAGGCCGTACGCTATCATTTGCGCCGGGAGGCTGTCAAGAAATCGACCCACGCAAACGACGCCCACATCAGGAATTTTCCTCTCACGGGGACGCAATGGAACATCTTTCAGTCGCTCACGCGTCATCGCCTTTCGACTTCCCGACATGACATGAGAAGACCAGGCCTGACCTCCTCCTTTCTTGACAAGTCTGCGATGGATCGATAGGCTCACTTCACACAGATGCTGTTCATAATGTCTAAGCGATCCCCACAATCAGTCACCAGAACGATGCTCGCTGCATGTTGGATCATCGGCACAAGTGCGTTGATGCACCCATGTGGAAGTTGGGCAGACGACATTCCCCCTGATCTTCCTTCAAGCATTGTCTCAACTCCCGATATGGGCCCCTTGCAGGAGGACGACGATGTCGATCCGAACCTCGTCCCGTTGGAGCCTGAACTGACACTCTCGCCCCCTGATTTATCTTCCACCGAGGACAAGCCCGAACAGCTCGGAGACGCAACCGGCCGAGGCACCACGAATACGGACAATCAGGGCACCGTCTACAACATTCCTGTCGTCATTGATCAGTCCGTGCAAAGCCATATTTATTTTTTCAATACCTCAATTCGAAATCGGTTTGAACAATGGCTCTTGCGCTTCAGCCGTTATCGCCCGTTGGTCGAAAACATTTTTGCCGAGTTCAATCTTCCGAGCGACCTCGTGAATCTCTCCCTTGTTGAGAGCGGATTCAACCCGTACGCCTATTCACGGGCAAAAGCCACGGGCCCATGGCAGTTCATGAAAGGGACCGGATTACTCTATGGGTTGCGGATCGATCACTACGTTGACGAACGACGCGACCCTATCAAATCCACCGTGGCCGCGGCGCGGTACCTTCGAGACCTCTACGATATATTCGGCGCGTGGCCTTTGGCCATGGCGGCCTACAATGCGGGCGAAGGGAAGGTGCTACGGGCTCTTCATAAGGCGCAGGCCGAATCCTTCTCGGAGATCTCACGAACGAAGCTCATTCGGCTGGAGACAAAGCAATACGTCCCCCGAATTATGGCTGCGACGATCATTGCGAAGAACCCCGACCAATACGGGTTCAAGCAAGATCCCGCGCCTTTGCATGAATTCGAAGAGGTCATCGTCACCCGCCCCTTGCATTTCCGGGCCATTTCAAACATCACCGGCATCCCCTACAACGAGCTTCGGTTATTGAATCCAGAACTTCGGCGAGATGCGACACCTCCAGGCGATACGGCCTACCATCTCAAAATTCCTGTTGGAATGAGTGCAAAAGTATTGGAATTCATCGAACGAGTTCCCACATACAAGTTTCCTCCCCTGCCAGCAATTCAGGATCGACAGGTTCGACAGGCCAAGGCCGGTTCTGCTCACTTGTATCGAGTCCGAGGGGGCGATACGCTTGAAAAGATCTCTAGAAGATTTAGGATTCCCATTAAGACCCTCAAGTCCCGCAATAACCTTTCGGGTCCTGTTCTTAAAACCGGTGAACTGTTGAACATCGGTCGGTAGGAGCTGGCGTTCCCGGGAAGATTGCTGCACCCACTGCGCGTCAACCGAGAGGGTAAGTTGCCTACGGTTGGGAGGGCTTGGGGGGTGCTGAAAGAGCGGGAGCGGCCGGTGCCGGCTCAGGATTTTTCTTCGCCTCCATCACCTTCACACGCATAGCGGCTTCGCTCGTCAGCGGAGAGTTTGGATAGGTCTTCATCAGCTCTTGATAATGCTTCAAAGCTTCATCGGGCTTCGAACGATTCTCTTCCAATCTGGCAGCCTCAAAGAGCGCATGATCCCGATTCATTGCGCCCGGAATCTCGAGGATCGCCAAGTAGGCTTTGACCGCTTGCTCAGGGTCTCCCTTGAGCTGGTATGCATAACCTAGTTTTTGATACACGAGACCGAGCAGCGACACATGAGTCCCATACGTAGAAATAAACCGGTTATACGCCTCAATCGCTGCCGCGAGATCGTTCGACTGAAGATAGGCATTGCCAAGGCTGAATTGCGCGAGCGGGGCCGTCGGAGTGCGAGGATACTCATTGACCACCCGCTGATATAGGGCAATCGCTTCTTTTAAATTGGCCGCCGCTTTCTGCGGATCACTGGCCGCACGGGCAAATAGATGGACGGTCGCTTCTCGTTCAAGATCCTGCGCCTTCCCGGCATTTTGTGCGTCAAACCACAAGACGCCCCAGACTCCTCCCCCCATCAGAAGGAGGAGTACAAACCCAACCACAATCGACCAGCGGTAGGTCGCCAGTCCAAGCATCCAGTGCTCAAGCCCGCTCACGAGGTGAGCTTCATCCACTGGCAACGTCCGAGGTGGAACTTTAATTCGATATGTCATCAGAAATCATCACGTAATGATTGAGAACCAGCTTTCTGCCCCAGAACCGTTGCTTTATACTAAGGATGAATTCCCGTTGTCAATGCAATCGGAACGGACTCCTTCGCAAGGTTACGACACAACCGAAGATCTGATAAGAGTTTTGAACCAGCATGTTTCGACGCAGACTCAAACAACTCGCCGACCGATCGCTCATGCGCCGACTGTCTCCATTAGAATCAGGCACAGGACCGACGATCCACCATGCAGGGCGCGAGGTCATCTTGCTGTCCTCCAACGATTACCTGGGACTGGCAACCCATCCGGAAGTCATCCGCGCCGCCATCCATGCAACTGAACAGTATGGAACGGGATCCGGAGCTTCTCGCTTGGTCAGTGGAACCCTTCCTCCCCATACGCATCTCGAAACCTCCCTCGCGACGTTTAAGGGGACGGAAGCCGCGCTGCTGTTTGGAGCCGGATATCTAGCCAATATCGGCATCATTCCAAACCTCATCGGACAAGGAGGCCTGATCCTGGCGGATCGACTGTGTCATGCGAGTCTCATTGATGGATGTCGATTGAGCCGTGCCGATCTTCGAGTATTCCGCCATCGAGACTGTGCACATCTGGAGTTATTGCTTCGGCGACGGAGCGCGAGTCGTCCCACGCTCATCATCACGGAAGGACTCTTCAGCATGGATGGTGATCTCGCTCCCTTGTCAGATTTGGCCTCGCTGGCCGAGCGATATGAAGCGACCTTGTACGTCGATGACGCCCATGGGACCGGCATCATGGGGCCGACCGGTCGGGGAACAATCGAGCAATTCGGGCTAGAACAGCGGATCCCCTTTCACATGGGGACTCTCAGTAAAGCACTAGGAAGCCATGGAGCCTACATTGTTGGACCCAACGACCTGATTCAGTATTTGATCAACGTGACCCGTCCGTTCATTTTCACAACAGCACTTCCACCCTCCATCGCAGCGGCAGCTTCGGCTGCGGTCGCGGTCATTCAGCGTGAGCCCGAACGTCGGACGCGGCTCTGGTCAAATCGACAACGGCTGTTTAATGGAATGCAGACGCTCGGTTTTCGAATGACTCCGACCGTCAGTCCAATCCTACCGATCCTGGTGGGCAATGCCGCCACTGCATCAGCATTCGCCGAACGGCTACTCACTCATGGGATCTACGCTTCCGCAATCAGACCGCCGACTGTTCCGGATGGAACCAGTCGCATACGTTTCACGGTGACGTCGGAACACACGACAGAGCAGATCGACGAAGCACTTCATGCACTTGACCTCGCCGGTCGTGAGACCGGCCTCCTCTAGCCCGTCTCCTCATCAGCCCGCATCTTCCGGCTATTTTCTTGCTTTCATGTTTTCCTATGGCATGATCACAGGAGATTTCCACCACACAAGCAACCCATCACACGAGGATCACGGGCGATGGATATTTCGAAGCTGCTTACGTTCTCGGTCAAGGAGGGTGCCTCCGACTGTCACATCAGTGCCGGCGAACCTCCGATGATTCGCATTCATGGCGATCTCAAAAAACTTGACCACCCTCCCCTGACTCCCGACGAAACACACGCCCTTATCTACGACATGATGAGCGACTCTCAACGAAAGACGTTTGAGGAAAAGCGAGAATGTGACTTTTCCTTCGAGCTTGGAGACATCGCCCGTTTTCGTGTCAACGTGTTTGTGCAACAGCGGGGGTTGGGCGCCGTCTTTCGGAATATTCCGACCACCATTGTTCCGTTGGAAAAACTCGGCATGCCGCCGATTCTTCGGCAACTGTGCGACAAGGAAAAGGGATTAATCCTGGTAACCGGACCGACAGGCTCCGGAAAATCCACCACACTCGCGGCGATGGTGGACTATTTGAACAACACGTTCGAAGGTCACATCATCACCATCGAGGATCCCATCGAGTTTGTCCATAAATCCAAGAAATGCCTGGTTAATCAACGCGAACTCGGCGTACATACGCTCTCGTTCGCCAATGCTCTGAAGTCGGCGCTTCGCGAAGATCCGGACATCGTTCTGGTGGGCGAAATGCGAGACTTGGAGACGATTCAGTTAGCCTTGACCGCCGCAGAAACCGGACACTTGGTCTTCGGCACCCTCCACACCTCGAGTGCGCCCAAAACAATCGACCGCATCATCGACGCCTTCCCGCCGGCGCAGCAGGCGCAAATCAGGACACAGCTATCGGAGGCGTTGGAAGCCGTGCTTACCCAAACGCTGCTGAAGAAGAAAACCGGCGGACGCGTTGCCGCACTTGAAATCATGATAGCGACAACGGCCGTACGCAATCTTATCCGTGAGGCCAAGCTGCACCAAATCCCTGGGATCATGCAGGCAAGCCAAAAAGACGGCATGCAAACGATGGACATGGCGTTGGTCGAGCTCGCGACGCGGGGAATCGTTCATAAGGCCGAAGCACAGTCCCGTAGTATGAACCCCAATCTCTTCAATTCACCGATGACCGGAGCAGCCTAGCACACAGGTTACGGAGCACGGCCGATGGATGTTCGAAGTCTTCTAAAAGTGATGGTGGACCGCGAAGCGTCGGACTTGTATTTGACTGTCGACGCCTCGCCGATCTACCGCATCCATGGCGCCACGCAGCCGACTGACGCTCCCCTGTTCACCAACGAGCAGCTCGAAGCACTGGCGTTAGCCTTAATGCGTGGTCAACAGCGCGGCGAATTCGAAGAAAAGATGGAGATGAACCTGGCGCTCTATTACAAAGAATTGGGTCGTTTCCGCGTCAACATCTTCAGGCAGAGGGGTAATGTCGGATTGGTCTTCCGTCACATCAAAGCGGAAATTCAGACCGTTGAGCAGTTGGAACTCCCTCCGATCATCAAAGATATCGCGATGACCAAACGCGGCCTGGTGCTGGTGGTAGGCGCGACCGGGTCCGGGAAGTCAACATCGTTGGCCGCCATGATCGACCATCGCAACACCGTCCACCAGGGCCATATCATTACCGTGGAAGACCCGATCGAGTTCGTCCATCAGCACAAGAAGTCGATCATCACCCAGCGCGAAGTCGGATTCGACACTTTAACCTTCCAAAGCGCGCTGAAGAATACGCTCCGTCAAGCTCCGGATGTGATTCTTATTGGTGAGGTCCGCGACACCGAAACCATGGAAGCAGCAATCACCTTTGCCGAGACCGGTCACCTTTGCATCGGAACGCTGCACTCCAACAACGCCAATCAGGCGATCGAACGCATCATGAACTTCTTTCCGGTCGAGCGGCATGCCCAGATCTATCTGCAACTGTCCCTCAATCTGCGCGCGATTATCTCCCAACGATTGATCCCGTCGCTCGACGGCAAACGCGTCCCAGCCCTAGAAATCATGCTGGACACGCCGCGCGTCAAGGATCTGATTAAGAAGGCTGAGGTCGACACACTCAAGGAGGCCATGGAGCAAGGCATCGACGAAGGGTGCCAGACCTTCGATCATGTCCTGTTTCAGCTCTATAAGGTAAACAAAATTTCGCTGGAACAGGCCCTCATCAATGCCGATAGCGCGAATAATTTGCGCCTCAAGATCAAACTTGAAGGGCTCAAAGGTGATGAGGCCGTGAACGCCCTGCTTGATAAGCAGATGGGGGGACAGGGAACAGATGCCTTTAAGATTCAGGGTGGCGCTTCAGGAAACGTCACGCCGATCCGCAAGCGCTAGTCACACAGCCCCACCCTCAGGGAGCTGAGCTCCCTTCAGTCTGGCGCTCAAGATACGACGCTATCTTCTCAAGAGCCAGCGCACTCAGTTTGGACCCATACCACGTCGGCATTGCCTTCTCCGGATACCCTCGCACTACAAATCGCTGCGGCTCCAATACCGATTCGACGATATACTCATGCACCGTCTTTGCCTGTCCACGGTAACCAGGATCGTTGAGTCGTTGGGGCCCGGTCGTGCCCAGAACCAACGGAGGCCCAACTTGGCCGGTCGCACCGGGAATCCCTGGAATGATGTGGCACACCGGACAGCCGGGTCTGGTCAAGATCTCGACGAGGGGTTCATCACCCGTCACCAGCGACATCATTTCAGGCGTGAGTGCGAGAATCGTGGGCTGGGTTGGTGCTGGGCTGGAGACCCGGAGATCACGAAGCGCCCATACAACCGACAGCAAGACCAGACCGATAGCAATCCAGATTACGAGCCGGTCCCTGGTGCGCATACCGGTATTCTGGCCGGATGATGGAACCACCACATGGAACCTAGTCGTCCGACGCTTCGTTCGACGCCTATCTCATCCCTTGGACCAGTTTCATGAGTTGTTCAAGCCCACCCGCTTCGATCTTGCCATTAGGCGTCAACTTATCGACTAGATCCGGAAGAATGCCGCTTAGCTGCGAACTCGCTGCGCCAGAGGAGAGTCCTGCCTTACCGGCCAGTTGATTCAGCAGATCACTGCCTAGGCCTTGTTCAATCTGGTTCGGTGTCACCGGCAGATTCTGGCCCGTGCTCACCCAGGAATTCACGATTTCACCGAGCCCGTTCTTCTGAAACGCTTGAACAAGCCCGGCAAGTCCTCCAATACCGCTGTCCTTTCCAAGGAGACTGGCCACGGCTTGCAACAGAGGATTCTGCCCTCCCTGTCCGCCCAGCATGCCACCCACCGCTTGCCCCAATTGATCCATCAGTCCCATGAGCCGCTCCTTCCTTCAGCAAACAACTAATAAGAGGGATATCAGCAAAAAATCTTTGTGCTCGTCATCTGTAGCGGAGGATGTACCACAGATATGGATCACAATCCAATGGACACTTACGGATTTCTCCGATCAGTCATGACTATCACTTTGGAACACAGAGGATACGCGATGATTCGAGCTGAAGGACTTCACAAGCGGAAGCCTCGCGGGTTATGGGGGCTATGCAACCAACTGTTTTTTGTTATGATGATATGCTTGGGGGAAACAATGATGAAAAAGAACGCTCCATTCCTTAGATGTTTTTTGATGGCAGGGTGCTGGTTCATCTCTTTCTGCAACCCCACTTTCGTTTCCGCAGAAATGTATGTGGCTGGACAGGCGGGTGTGAATTTTGCTGACCGCATCAACAGCATTGCAGGAACAGGACCATTAGCAGGGGCGCCTGGTTCATTCGAAGACTTTGACCTCCAAAATTCGATTACCTATGGTGGTAAGGTGGGATATTTCCCGGGACACAGTTGGTACGGGATTGAAGCCGAGGCGTTGCACACAACCCCGCACATTAAGAGCTTGCCACGCACCGCGACGTTGGATGAAGTTCCCGGCATCCATTTTCGGTTGACGACGGTCGGCGTTAACTTTATTGCGCGGTATCCAGGTCGCACACTTCAGCCATATGTGGGGGTTGGTATAGGAGCAGCCATCGCCCACATTGGAGACACCGCAACAGTGCGCAGTAATACCGACGTGGCGCCCGCATGGAATGTGCTGGTGGGGTTACGCGCATTCATCACACCAAAAATCGCCGTCTTTGGAGAGTATAAGCATACCGGAGCGACACTGAAATTTGATCAAGCCTTTGGTGATCTAGGTGGTTTCAGCGGCAATTACAGGGCACAGCATATCCTCGGTGGACTATCGTATCACTTTTAAGAGAGAAGAACGACCATGTCTCGCATGACTGTCCTCGCTCCCCTGTTTTGTGCCACCTTGCTCTTGTCTGCCTGTGCAGAGTCGCTCCATCAAGTCCAACGCGATACCGAGCTGCTTGGTATTCCTCTTGGATTGGAGCAGGAGATTGATACCACCGTCAGCTTTGCAGACCTGAAACGAGCTCCCAGCGAATATGTTGGAAGAACGGTCATGATCGGCGGGAACGTGATTAAGGCTAAACGGACGGAAGCAGGAACTGAATTGGAAGTCTTGCAACTGCCGACTGAGAAAGAAGGGACTTTGACTGAAGAGCGTCTTCGATCAGAAGGCCGATTCCTTGCGGTTCGAGAACAATTTCTCGACCCTGCCAGCCTCCCGCAGGGTACGCCCATTACTATAATCGGCACCGTAAAAGGTGAGACCACGAGACAACTGGATGAGAGCGACTATACCTACCCAATCCTTGAGGTCAAACACATCATCGACTGGAACAGTATCGCGGCGCAGAGACGACGAGATCGAAGTCCATACTACGGTGCCTACTACCCGCCCTACGGATATAGCGGATTTTACCCCTACGGTGGATTTTGGGGACCCTATGGTGGCTATTGGGGAGGGCGTGGGTTTTATGGAGGTTCTCGCTTTTATTCCCCGGGATCACCATCTTTTTCGTCCCCTCCGCCACCTCCGCGAAGCGTGCCACCAAATCTGAGGAGAAGGTAGGGATCTGTCCTTTTCATAAGACGAGAAGGGTCGGACGGGATGAAAGAGTATGATGAGCAGAATGGGCCCCTTCTCTCTCGGCGTGAAGCCATGGTGTTGTTGGGAACAACCAGCGCTATCTGGCTGATGACCGGAACACGAAGCCAGGCTCACGCCGCTCCCGATACGCCTGGATCCCTCTGTCTAGTCCGACCCGAACAAACTGAAGGCCCCTATTTCGTCGATGAACGCTTGCATCGGACGGACATTCGATCCGACCCGAGCAACGGGAAAATCACGCCAGGTACACAGTTAGCCCTGACGTTTCACATCTCTCGTGTTCATGCCGGGGAGTGCCATCCCTTACCAGATGCTCAAGTCGATGTCTGGCACTGCGATGCCATGGGGGTCTATTCCGATGTCCGAGATCCTGGCTTCAGCACGGTCGGACAGAAGTTTTTACGAGGCTATCAGCTGACCGATGCGCATGGAGCAGCACGGTTCCTAACGATCTATCCTGGCTGGTACCCCATACGAACGGTACATATTCACTTCAAAGTCCGCACGGCACCCATGGTCAGCAAACGCTACGAATTTACCTCCCAATTGTACTTTCCCGATGAACTGACCGACCGCGTGCATACCGCTCTTCCCTACTCGTCGAAAGGACGGCGTCGTGTACGAAATCACCATGACTTCATCTATCGGGAGGGCGGTATTCAATTGATGCTGGAGCCGTCAGAAACAAACGGTGGTTATGCAGCAACCTTTCCGATTGGCCTAGAGTTTCCTTGATCCCCAATCCTCAGGACTTCTGCGTATTGACGATCCCCAGGGAATCCCGATACCCTCCATTTCCCCCACACACCTTTCTCTAGGAGGACGTGCGTATGAAACGACTTCGCGATGCCGGCTTGTTGACATGCGTACTGCTTGTTCCTCTCGCAGTGAGCGCTGCACCCCCACCTGAAGTACAAGTAGATTACTCAGCCGACAGCACGATGGAGACGGAAGGTGGCATGACGATGAAGTCACGCATCTATCATACGGTCAACAAGGAACGGATGGAGATGGGCGGATCGGACGGCATGACATCGATCGTTCGGAAGGACAAGAAGGTGGTGTGGCAGTTGATGGGAGACATGTACATGGAAATGCCGATGGATGCCTCAAACACCTCCGGTATGGACGGATTCGACATCGTCGAGCAGACCGAAGTGGGCCAGGAAACCATCAACGGAGTGAAGGCCACCAAGTCCAAGATCGTTGCGGTGAAGAAGGACGGATCCGGAAAATTCGGTGGCTTCTTCTGGACCACAAAAGAAGGCATCACTGTCAAGATGGACATGCTGTCGAAAGAAGGCGACAAGAAGATGCGCATGACGAGCGAGCTGAGCAATCTAAAAATCGAAAAGCAAAACCCGGCCCTCTTTGAAATACCAGCCGGCTATACAAAGAACGACATGGGCGCCATGATGGGGATGGGCGGCATGCCCAATATGGAGGAGATGAAAAAGAATCCGCGCCAGCGCCAGTCCGGTGGAAAACAGCCTCGTGAGAGCCAGGCCGGAGAAAGCCTCGGCGATCAAATGCCGGACGTCAACAAGATGATGAAAGGGCTGTTCGGTAAATAGCGGAGGTCATCGCCCATGCGCCTGTCGAAAGTAGTCGGATATTCGCTCATGCTCATGACCCTCGCAGCTCCAGCCGTTCGTGCGGATGATCCTTGCCTTGGCGACGATGAAAAGAATGCTGCGCTGGCTCAGTCGGCCGCGCTCGCGAAGGCGGAACAGGGCGGGCAACCCGCTGCGCTCTTCGTCGCGTACATGAGAGTTGCCGTAAACGATTGCATCGACCGCTACGATAAGAGTGCGCTAGCGAAAGCGAAAGCCAACATGCCAAAGCTCGGTCGGGATCTCGCCAAAACGGCCGAGAGCAGGGGCGCCCTCTACTCCGGGGAACCAGTACGGGCCGACGGACAAACGTCGGCTTTTCGGTTCTATGAGGCGATCGGGGACCATCAGGACGCCAACCGGGTCCTGATCAAGGCCGTTCAAGCCAAGCCTGAGGACCTGCGCCTATTCGAGGCCGCCTGGAACATCGATAACGGTCGATACGGACCGGCCGATCCAACCACCGGATCAAGACAGCCCTATAGTTCCCCACCAGCTTTCCGGCAAGAACTCGCGAAGGTGGCCTCGGCCAATGCCGATTGGTTGATGAAAGCCGAGGAGAAAGATGCCAAAGGCCTGACCGGTAACATCGGTGAGTTGGGTAAAGCCTCGTCGCAATCGATCGAGAAGCTCCGGAGCGCGTCACTTTGGATGAAATTTTTGCCAGGTGGAGACAAGCCCGCGAAGGATCGTGCTGAACAGCGCGGCGATACCATCATGAAGCGTCCGGATCCGACTTTTACGCAGGGCCAGGCTATGATGTATTACGAATTCTCCGGCTCTCCCAAAGCGAAAGATGTGGCGGCCCAGATCAAGAAGAAGGGAGAGGAATCGCAGCGAGCCATGGAGAAGGCCGGCGAGGGCATGAAGAAATCATTTACCCAAAAGAGCGAAGCCGAACAAATACAATTCGATAAGAAGAAAGCCGATCTCGAAAAAGAACTTGGATTTTAACACGCTGCCCTCTCCAATCGTCGCCTTTGGTCTCTGCAAACCCATACCCTGTGCCGACTTCCTCCGGCTTGACTCCGGCCCATTCCAGAGCGATGCTGGATGATATTCTGGAGGTCTTTATGAAACCGGGGTAGCCGCCTTTGTTCTTCATCCCTCCCGTACCTGCCCATCTACTGACGCCCTCGGAAGCCCTGCATCCGAGAGGACGTTGTTGTCTCTTCCACCCTATCCAGGAGGTTTCGCCATGAAAACCTCAACCATGATGTTGTTTGCAACTGCCGTTGTGCCCTTGATGGTCTCGCTCACGCTCGCCAATCCGGCCATGTTACCCAAACATCCCGGCTATCCAATGGACAAGGCCGTCGATCCCGTGACGGGGCAGTTACTGGCCAATGATCCGGGCCAGGCCAATGCCAGAAACCAAGAGGCACTCACAAACGCAGCGATCTTTGACGACAATCGTTCCAAACAAAACCTGCTCTTTAACCAAAATGACGAACGCCTATTGGAGAAACCTGGAGCGGGATTGCTTCCTCGAGTACATGGCCCGAATATCACAATCGAGCCGCCAGTGAAAGAAGGAACAAGAGTGAGTGCCGCACCGGAATAGCGAAGATTACTCGGAGCTGAGGCTAGTTATCCCCTGAAGGGCATACGGCAAACACGGACGGCAGGGCATAGCTATGCCTCGACCCCGTTCGTACCTTCATGATCTTAGGCAATGAGTCCGCTGGTATTTTTGATGCGGTCAGTGCAAGCAGGTTGTACCGGTTCACTTGAAGGAAGCAGAACCTCAGACTTCATAGATAGAGAGGCCTGAGGAGCTTGGGAAAACACCGGATTGGAGAGCAACACTCTTGTCCGCTGCTCTTCTGGTTGCTTCATCTGCTCATTGCTTCTGCCTGCAGATACCAAGACTAATTGCTCAACGGCAGCAGAAACAGCCAATAGACTTTGGGCGGCCAAAGACTCGGGAGCAGCTTCAATGACCGGTAGGAACTTCCGAACACCCTGGCCCACAGCTGGGTCGTCGGGGATTTCACCCAGCAGCGTCAGGTCACCGCCGACGTACTGATGGAGAACCTTGCGCAGATACAGGACATTGACTTGAGAACTTCCGGAGGCACGATTGATGATGAGCCCTGGTCGAAACGATTGTAAGGCCGCGGCCGCTGCGTCACGTCCCCCTACATCGGTGGCTCCCGCAACTTCCATGACCTCCTCCACACTCGTAAAGTCTCGGTTGGAGAGAACATCCGACATCGGGCTCCGCGCGAGAAAACACGCCAATACACGGCGAATCGCCGCCAACTTAATGAATCGGTAGAGGTCCAGCACGGATGTTGGCTCGGGAGTGGCCACAGCCAAATGGATATCGGCCATCAGAAAAAAGTCGAGGGCGTGTAAGTTGGTGCCGGCGCCGATATCGACGACCACGATGTCGGTTTCAAGCTCCCGAAACTGTTTCATGAGCCGCTTTTTGCGGGCAAAGGCCATGTTGGCCGTCGCCAACGTTTCGCCTGTGCCGGCAATGAGACGGAGGTTCGGATGAACGGTGACAGGAATGGCGGCTTCGTCCAGCCGGTTGACTCGTTTGTTCAGAAAATCCGTCAAGGTCACCGCCGGATTCAATTCTCCGAACATGATATGGGCATCAGCCCCACCCACGTCCAGATCGGCCAGGATGACTTGTCGTCCGCTTTTCGCAAGTGCCAACGCAAGGTTCGCCGAAACGACACTCTTACCTACCCCGCCTTTTCCGGATGCCACTGAAATGAGCGTTGCCATGGTACCTGCCGTTTCGTTTGTAGGAGAGGTGCCTCGAAGTCTAGGGTCTGTGGAAGAACAAACGCTTCTGATGAAGTCATTGTACCGGCTGAGGAACAAAAGAAAAGGAAATGCACGATTCCAAACGGCCATATAGAAGTGACCGGACGCCGGAATCATCTTGTCTCCACGTCACTGACACGTGAGCACCGGATCAAGCTGTAACCAATTCACTGCGCAAATCCCTACATCAATGAGCCATCGTCAAGAGGTGTGTAAATCAGGTTCAGGCGGCGGTCCTCTCGGACTGGTGGTTTCTATTGCTGTTCGCCTTGCCTGATCTGGTCATTCTTCCATCGGTGAAGGGCACACCAGAGGCGACCAGCGGCAGCAGCTCCGGCGCATTGAGTTTTCTCCACGACTGCTCAGCCACCCGAAGCATCTTCCAGATGATGGCCTGGGCTCCCTCTACGCGTTTGTAGCGGCGGGACGCGTCCGTACGGAGTCGCACCGAAGCGAAGGGTGATTCCACGATGTTCGTCGTTCGGAGATGAATCCAGTGTGCTTGTGGGAACGCGTAGAACGTGACCATGCGATCCCAGTCCCGCAGCAGCGTGTCGACGGCGTTCTTCTCCGTCCTCCGGTATGTCTGCACGAATTCATCACGCCGCCGTTCGCATTCGGCTTTCGTCTCCGCATACGGCATCGCCTTCAGCAGCTCGGCCGCCTGTGGCTGGATTCGCCTCGGCAGATCATTGAGGACATTGGTGATCTTGTGGTTCCAGCACCGCTGTTCCGCTCCTGTCGGGTGAATTTCGCCGACGGCTGCCCAGATCCCGAGATGCCCATCGGCCACCGTCAGCCGCGGGAAGGTGAGTCCGCGGTGTTTGAGATCGCGCAAGATCTTCAGCCAACTCTCCTTGCTCTCCCGCTCGCCACTCTCACAGGCCAGCACAATCTTCTCGCCCGTGCTGAGTGCGCCCACGATCGTGAGGAGTGCGCGCTTGCGGTCCTCGATACCCGCCTTCACGTACAGGCCGTCGGCCCACCACTAGACGATCTGCAGATCCGACAGATCCCGTTTCGCCCACGTCTCGTACTCAAGCTCGAAGCGAGCCTTCAGCCGTTGCAGCGAGCTTGCCGATAGCGGCGCCCCCTCGCCCAGCAGGCCGCGTAGCGCCAGCTCAAAGTCTCCAGCGGACAGCCCGTGCAGGTACAGCTCCGGAAGCAGCGTGCCGACCTCCTGGGTGCGTCGCGTGAAAAGCGGGAGCACCGTGCTTTCAAACCGGGCCGTCAGATCGCGAACGCGCGGGCGTCGGACCGTCACCGTCCCACTCATCATCGAGAAGGCGCGTGGTTTACCGTAGCCATTTCGGCTCCCGGTTGGTGGATCGATCGGCGACACCGCGCCACGGCGCTCGTGCCGGGCTCGGCCGAGGAACGTGGTCACTTCTTCCTCCAAGAGGTGTTGCAACTGGGCTTGAATCTGCCCCCGAGCCCACTGCTCCAGCGTCGCGTAACACACCGCGCTTGACTCCATGGCTGCGGTGCTGGTTCTCTGCTTCATGGTGGCGTATCCTTTCTCCTCCGCTCCAACGGAGGCGTGGTTGGTTGATGTCCAACCGAAAGGGTACGCCGCCTTCATCCTATTTCCACACCTAAAGATGGTACCTCTACATCAATCCTTCATTAACGAGGTGTACAAATGGATCTGTGATATCCTGTTCCTGTCTTCCGGATGAGTAGTATGGAGCTGCTTTCACATGAGCATGCGCAAAGCCAAGATCGTCTGCACCATCGGACCGGCGAGCTGTTCACCGGCCATCCTAAGCCGATTGATTGAAAACGGCATGAATGCTGCTCGGCTGAATTTCTCTCATGGCACTCATGAATCCCATGCAACAGCCATCACCGCCATCCGAGACGCAGCCGCACGACGCGGAGCAGCGGTAGCGATTATCCAGGATTTGCAAGGTCCCAGAATTCGCGTGGGCCTATTGCCGAAGGAAGGCATTGAAGTCCGCACCGGCCAGGTGGTGCGGTTGCGGACATCAGCTCAATCGGCGGAACTGCGCGACACCCACACCTCTGTTCCCACCCCTCTTCCAGAGATCCCAGTCACCTATGCTTCGCTCACCCGCGACCTCCAGGTCGGATCACGCGTGCTCATCAATGATGGACTCATCGAGCTACAAGCCGTTCGTATTACAGACAATCTGATCGACTGTTCCGTCCTGACCGGGGGCACGATCACCTCACACAAAGGGATCAACCTGCCTGGAACAGCCGTCAGTGCTCCTACCTTGACTGAGAAGGATCAGGAAGACATTCGCTTCGGCGTCGAGAATGGCGTGGACTATATCGCCCTCTCCTTTGTGCGAGGGCCACAGGACATTGACGCGGCACGGGCTGTCTTGGCCGAGCATGGAAGTACGATCCCACTCATCGCCAAAATCGAACGGGCTGAAGCCGTGACGACGTTAGACGAAATCTTGGAACGAGCGGACGGGGTGATGATCGCCCGTGGAGACCTGGGTGTCGAGATGGGGCCTGAAGCGGTGCCAGTTCTGCAGAAGCGGATTATTCTAGAAGGCAACCGGCGGCGGCGCATTGTCATCACTGCCACGCAGATGCTGGAATCAATGACACAGGCCCTGCGCCCGACAAGAGCGGAGGCTTCCGATGTCGCGAACGCTATCTTCGACGGGAGCGACGCCTTGATGCTCTCAGCCGAAACAGCCGTCGGTGCCCATCCTACCGAGACAGTTGAAGTAATGGATCGCATCATTCGCGCGTCAGAAGAGGGCACCGAACCTGGCATGCTGCGCAAGCGGCAAGCCGACCTGGACAATCTTTCCATACCAGAAGCCATCTGCGCTGCGGCCTCTTCTGCAGCCAGAGGAATCGATGCACGTGCCATCGTGGCGTTCAGCGAGCGAGGTGCCACAGCTCGGCTGGTTTCGAAGCAACGCCCGACCGCACCGATTCTGGCCCTGACTCCTCATGAGGCGGTCAGACAGCGGATGGCACTCTATTGGGGCGTCCGTTCATTCACCATGCCGCAAGTTGAGCAGACTGATGCGCGGATCAAGGAAGCCGAACGCGTGCTCAAGGCGGAGGGGTTGGTCACAGCCGGCGACAGGCTCGTCATCGTCTCCGGCACGCTTGCGGCGCAACCGGGCAGAACCAATCTGCTCAAACTGCATGAAGTCGGCTAACTCCACTCTCCACCGGATTTGCATCACCATACGACTTTCCCCTCCCCACATTCTTCTCTGAATGATCCTTTCACACGAGAGACCAAGAGAGAACCCGTTCTCTTCATACACCTCGGGTGATACAATGATGTTGGAACGGGAGGACACAGAGATGCTGACGTCTCGTCGATTTGTCTGGCTCCTGGCTATGTTCCTAATTCTCAGCTCGACGCCTCTCTATGCTCAATGGGTGGCTATTGACGCTCAGTATCAATCGCATCCATTGCAAATGGTGTACGCCGATGCTGCTACCATACACAGAGAAGGCAATCTGGTGACCATTTCCGCGTTGATCGACTGGAAGTGGATGCAGGGCAACAGGTCCCCTACTCGATTTTATTCCACCAAGATGACTAAACAGTTCAATTGTGCCGAAAAACGTGTTCGGAATCTGGAAACCACCGATTTCTACGGCCACATGGGGACAGGCGAGGTGATTGGTGGTGCCGGACACACCAGCGAAGGCCACTGGATCGCTGTTGAACCAGCAAGTCTGAATCAAGGTGTATGGGAGGCGGCGTGTGGGAAGGCGTAGTAATGTCGGTTGACGTAGCCAATAGTCTGCCTCAAGCGTCTCATCCTTCGCCACCGATGTGTTTCCAATCGTCAGCAAGGCTGGTCCTCCACTGCCTCTTGCTCGCAGCCCAATAGGCAGCTTTCAAAGTCTTGACAGCCGAATGCAACTTCGCCCGAGTGACTTCTGAGATAAAAGTGCTTAACTTTTCGGAAGACACTGCTTCTACTAACCTGCCTCTTAAATCCGCTACCCGCATATCACTCATGGTGCTTCAGTACTTCACAAACCTAGCACGAGATGAAGATTGAGCTATGCAGCGCACGGTACCTTACGGGGAAAAGCAAACTACTTTGATTGAAACTGTGATGCGAGTTCACTTGGCTTGAAGACGCCTCGCTCGGTGATGATGCCCGTGATCAGTTCAGCCGGTGTGACATCGAAGGCAGGATTGTAGACGGCCACACCTTCGGGTGCGACGGGGTGGCTGCCATGGATGCTCGTGACTTCGGATGGATTTCGCTGCTCAATTGGAATCTGATCACCGGACTTCGTTTTAAGATCGATGGTTGAATAGGGAGCTGCCACGTAGAACGGAATATTGTGCGCCTTCGCCAAGACTGCCACCGAATAGGTGCCGATCTTATTGGCCACATCTCCGTTCGCCGCAATGCGATCGGCCCCGACGACGCAGAGATGAATCTTTCCCTGCCTCATGAGTGAGCCTGCCATATTGTCGGTAATCAACGTGACAGGAATGTGATCCTGCATCAGCTCCCATGCTGTGAGGCGAGAACCCTGAAGTACAGGACGAGTTTCGTCCGCAATCACATTGACTTTCTTGCCCTGTTCATACGCAGCGCGAATGACCCCAAGTGCCGTTCCATAGCCTGCCGTCGCGAGTGAACCGGCATTGCAGTGAGTCAAAACCGTCTGTCCATCACGGATCAGCTCCGCCCCATGGCGCCCCATGGTCTTGCAGAGCGTAATGTCTTCTTCAAGTATAGCTTGAGATTCAGAAATAAGGACTTGCTTGATCGTCGAGACCGGCTGAGCTCGTACCGACTCCAGCTTCCACCTCATCCGCTCAAGAGCCCAGAAGAGATTGACCGCCGTTGGCCTGGTCGCGGCCAAGTCGTCACAGATCGTGAGGACTGTCTGTGCAAAGGTTGGGTAGTCAGTCGCACGGATGGCCTGCGCGCCCAAGGCGACACCCATCGCTGCCGTCACGCCGATGGCCGGCGCTCCACGAACTTTCAACGTGCGAATCGCGTCTGCGACGGCCTTGTAGTCCCGACAGTCGAGGAACTCCACTGCTCCTGGAAGTTGGCTTTGATCGAGCAGCCGGACAGCTCCATCTTTCCATTCAACGGTTGGCACCATGGAAGAATCTTGTAACGGGAATGAGGCAAGAGTGCAAGTCCCTATCGACAACGACCGCTGATTTCCAACACAGTGATCATCGCGGCAATAAAGCCGGCCTGAATGAGCAGCAGTACAGCCTCCGTCGTGCCGGCATGGCGGAGCGCCAGGGACCTTCCCCCGATTTCACAGACACCTGTATAAGGAGGAGTTTGATGAGATTGGAGGACGGTATGAGCACCAAGACCAGACGGCAGTACACAGAGGAGTTTAAGGCGGAAGCAGTTCGGTTGGTCCGAGACTCAGCACGACCTATCGCGCAAGTGGCCAGAGAGCTGGGCATTGCCGACCACCTGCTCTATCGCTGGCGCGGCGAGCACCAGCAGGCAGAGGGGCGTGGACAGACTCGACACTCCCTACGGGCCGAACGGACGGAACTGGTCCAACTCCGGTGTGAAAATGCCATCTTGAAACAAGAGCGGGATTTTTTAAGACGTGCGGCGGCGTTCTTCGCGAAGGAGTCGCGATGAGATACCGAGTGATCCAGGAACAGGACCGTCGCTATCCCATCCGCTTGATGTGCCGTGCCCTCGCCGAGTCGCGAGAGACGTACGGCAGTCCCCGCATCTGGGACGCCCTGGTCAAACAGGGACACCGCGTTGGCGAGTATCGCGTGGCTCGGTTGATGCGCCAAGACGGCATTCGGGCAAAGACCGTGACAAAGTGGCGCGCCCCCACCCAGTCCCAGCATCAGTTCCCCGTGGCTGCGAATACCCTTGATCGAGCCTTCACGGTTGAGGCTCCCAATCGCGTGTGGGCCGGAGACCTGACCTACGTCTGGACATTAGAAGGCTGGCTCTATCTGGCGGTTCTGCTTGATCTGTATTCACGCCGGGTAGTCGGCTGGGCCATGGGCCAGCGATTAACCGTTGAGCTGGCCGAGCAAGCCCTCACAATGGCCGTGATGAACCGAACTCCCAGGGCGGGGCTCGTGCACCATTCGGACCGTGGTAGTTAATACGCCGCGAGGAGCTACCAGCGCCGACTCACGGAGTATGGCCTCATCCCGAGCATGAGCCGCAAAGGCAACTGCTGGGACAACGCGTACGTCGAAAGTTTCTTCGGGACGCTCAAGCGTGAGCTCGTGTACCAGCGGCACTATGCCACCCGAGACGAAGCCAAACAGGACATCTTCGAATACATCGAGGTGTTCTACAATCGGCAGCGACGCCACTCAACGCTCGGCTATCACTCCCCAGCCGAGTATGAAGCGAGGGCGGCAGTCGCGTAACTACGTGTCCATGAAATCAGGGGGAAGATCATACAGCCAGGGGAGGGCTCCCAGAGGAGGGGGCTACTAAAGCCAAAGAGGAGGACCGTATGGCGTTATGAGAATTGAAGGAAAAGCCGGTGCCAATTCAGGTACTCACAGCGCCAAGGACAACTCGGAAAGTCGACCGGTTGTACAATAAGATCTCGCATGCGGTTCACCGTGAGCTCGGATGTTGAGAGCCGACCTGTCACCCAAATCGCTCCATCGCGGTCCGTACGAAAAACCGTACTGTGTTGGTCTTGATAAGTTTGCAATACTGATTCGACCGGGTGTCCATAAGGATTGGCCGCACCAACCGAGACCACTGCATACTGTGGGTGCAATTGCTGAATCCAGGCAAAATCCAGCGAGCTACGCGCCCCGTGGTGCGGTACTTTCAGGACTGTCACCGGTTGGTACCCTTCCTCGTTCAATTGTCTCAATCCACCAGTTTCAATATCAGCCGCAAAAAGGATGGAAGATGCTCCACACTGCAGTCGCGAGACAATGGACAGATTGTTCAATAGTGTCCCGGTAGAGGGCTGAGTCGACTCACGGACCACTGATGTTTCAGGTGGATTGAGAATGCTGAGTCGGCACTGACCGGACCGTAACAGGTCTTGGCCACGCACAGCGATGTGTTGATCGATCTGGTGATCACGAAGGGCTGCTTGTAGATCCTCAACGAACTGTTCGGAACGTTTTCTCCCCCCACCCCAGTATTGTCCAACGGACATATGCCGGAGCACCCAAATCAACCCACCAACGTGATCCAGTTGCTCATGTGTTCCAATGACATGGTCAATATGGTGAATGCCACGACTCCACAGAAACGGTGCGACTATATTCTTCCCCATGTCAAAGCGTTCATATCGACCTCCGCCATCGATAAGGATGATTTGACCATCCGGTAACTCAACAACGGCACTATCGCCTTGTCCAACATCAAGAAATGTGACACGCCAACGATCGCCGTCCGCTTGTAATCCAGGTGGACTCAGCCACCAACCAATCAACATCATCGTCAGCCCGGCGCTTGCAACTCGGACACGCCATGGTATTGCTTGGAGGCTTGTCACCAGTAACCCGGAGTAAAAGAGGGCGAGCGCTGGTATTGATGGTGCTGCCATATACCACTCCCCTCCTGGGAAGCGGGCACACCACTGCAATCCAAGAACCATCAATCCGAACAATTGCTCCATTGCTGGGCCAAGGATCAAAGACTCGGCCCCCGTCATAATCGTCCACAACGCTACAAACAGGCCCAAAGGCACCAAGATAATACCGGTGAATGGAACAGCCATCAAATTGGTCATGATGCCCATCCACGGAAGCTGATTGAAATAGAACGCAACAAGAGGCAACGTCGCCACGGTCACAGCCGCGCTCATTGACAGCGCTTTGAGCGCATGGCTCATGAGACGGTCTCTCAGCTGACTGTTATCCCCTACAAGATCGTCGTTCGTTGATGTGGGGATGACGATCATTCTGATCATCGCGAGTACAGACAGAAATGACAGTTGAAAGGAAATGTCAAAGAGGGCACGAGGATCATGCAAGAGAATCGCCAGGAGGGCTACCGCCATCGCATGACCCAGATAGCGTTCATACCCTAACCACATCGCGATCATTGCCAGCGTGATCATCACGAGTGAACGCATGGTCGCTAACTCGGCTCCCGCCAGCAAGGCATAGAGTGCAACGGTGGGCCAGGCACACAGAATGGCAATCTTCGATGGCGTGACTGTTCGTGAAAGGGATAACAAGAGAGCAGCGGGAAGCCCAAGTACAAGTCTTCTCACCAACCAAACGGCCACCATGGCCACCAACCCAAGGTGTGAACCGGAGATCGAAAGCAAATGAACTGTTCCGGTCACCATGAACCAGTCTTGGAGCTCTTGGTCAAGATAGCCTCGTTCACCGATGATCATGCCGAGAAACAGCCCTCGTGTGGGTTGGCTCAACGTTCTGAGTGCTGCCGCACGTATCGAGGCCCTCCAATGATCGATCCGGTTCCATACGCTCCACAACCCGATTGGGGTCTCTGCATCTAACAACGTCACCGCCTGAGCACCGGTCACGGTGGTCAGGCGGTCGATACCGTGACGCTCCATATAGACAGCATAATCGAATCCACCCGGATTCAGGGACCCTCTTGGACGGTGTAGCTTTCCCTGAAACGCAATATGGTCACCATGATGAAGCGTGATACCCGGGTCGCGCCATACAAGGCGTATGCGTCGCGCTTCAGAATCCAACGCATCTGTTTGAACCAGGATCGTCTGACGCCCTACACTATGTTGAACTGGAGCGATAACTCGACCGGTGACTGAGGCATGACCCGTCTCATGAAGTGGCGGTGATATCGGGCGAGGCTCCGACGTCGGCGTGGCAAGGCTCCAGTAGACTACTCCCAAGAGGAGGCTAGAATATAGGAACAACGCGGAAGGTGAGTCGATATAACCGACTCGTTCGAGAAGGCTGAATCCAACGGCGATGCCAGCCAACAGCACGATAACGGAGAGCGGAAAAGCTGAGATCTGTGCCCCGCACAGAAGACCGAGGACAAACACTGCGGCGAGGGACGGAAGCATGAGTTTCCCTCATGTACTGGGGAGGAGGGAAGACTCAGCCGATATGCTTTCGTACGACCCTGGCAAGCTCCTCAGCCACTTCCTTGACCATGGTAGACTGTTCTCCTTCCACCATAATCCGCAATAGCGGCTCTGTCCCGGAATATCTGATGAGGACTCGCCCACACCCGTTCAAGCGACGTTCACTCTCTTGCATGGCACAATCAATGTCGGGAATCGATTCCAATCGCGGCTTCTTCGTGACCTGCACATTCACCAACACTTGCGGTACGGCCGTCATCGCCTGAGCCAACTCGGATAGCGACTTCTTGGTTCGCTTCACCAATGACAATATCTGCAGAGCTGAAATAAGACCATCTCCTGTCGTGTTATGGTCAAGGAATATGAAATGTCCCGATTGCTCTCCTCCGAAATTATAGCCCTCCGCCAACATTCGTTCGAGCAGATATCGATCCCCGACTGGCGTCCGAATCAGCTTGACGCCCGCTTTTGACATCGATAGCTCCAGTCCAAAGTTGCTCATCACGGTTCCGACCAAGGTCTGCTTGGATAGGAGTCCGTTTCGATGGAGATCCAGGCCCAAAGCAGCCATGACATGGTCTCCATCGATAATCTTGCCTTGCTCGCAGACAAATACTGCTCGATCGGCGTCGCCATCCAAGGCAATTCCGAGATCGGCTTTGTGGCGGAGCACTTCCTCCTGAAGAAGCTCAGGATGAACGGCGCCACACCCAGCGTTGATATTCATCCCGTCCGGTTTATTGGCGATGACTTGAACCGTAGCTCCCAATTCTCTGAGGACCGTCGGAGCTACCTTGTATGCCGCACCATTCGCGCAATCGACGACAAGCTTGATACCCTGGAAATCCAAGTCCTTGGGTAACGACCGCTTTGCAAATTCAATATAGCGCCCCTCTGCATCGTCGATACGGTAGGCTTTGCCGATGAGGTCTGCCGTCGGACGAAGATGGCTGATCTCATCCGACACGATCAGTTCTTCAATCCGCGCTTCCACATCGTCTGGGAGCTTAAATCCGTCGTTTGAAAAGAATTTAATTCCATTGTCCTGGTAAGGATTGTGTGACGCCGAAATGACCACCCCTGCATCAGCCCGTAGACTCCTGGTCAAGAACGCGATCGCCGGCGTGGGCATCGGCCCGACTAGCAGCACATCCACCCCCATCGAACAGATACCTGCCATCAACGCAGATTCAAGCATATACCCGGAAATACGAGTGTCTTTACCAATAACAATCTGATGGCGGCCCGCTCGTCGCATAAAAATATGTGCGGCGGCTCGTCCAAGCTGCATCGCCATTTCACTGGTCATGGGATCGAGATTGGCGACACCTCGGACGCCATCCGTTCCGAACAATTTACGCATCATGCTCCTCCCGGCGAGACGACCAGCGTGGATTCAACGCGGCAGCCATCTTAACTACATCAATCATCATGGCAACATCATGGACACGCAGAATGTGAGCTCCGCGATCAACTGCCAGTGCCACCGCCGCTGCGGTTCCCCATTCTCGATGTTCAACAGACCGTCCAACCAAGTTCCCAATAAACGCCTTTCGCGACAGACCAACCAATACGGGGCGGTTCAATGCCGAGATAGCAGATAACCCATCAAGAAGGTCAAGGTTATGATTCACCAGCTTACCAAAACCAAAGCCTGGATCAAGCACGATGTTCGTTCCGGCAATCCCTGCACGGAGAGCCATTTGCACACGTTCATCAAGAAACCGCACCACCTCGCCGACCACGTCGGAATACTGTGGTGATTGTTGCATGGTTTGCGGAGTCCCTTGCATGTGCATCAAAACAACTCCTGCATCGAACCGGGCAATGACCGACGCCATGGCAGGATCTTGCCGCAGCGCGCTCACGTCGTTGATGATCGACGCTCCACAACCCAGGGCGGCTTCAGCGACTCGCGACTTGCTGGTATCGATCGAAATTGGAACCGACACACGATGGACCAGACCCTTCACTACCGGGATAACGTGAGCCAGTTCATCCTGCTCACTAACGGAACAAGCGCCTGGCCGAGTGGACTCTCCCCCGACATCGATGATATCCGCCCCCTGCTCAACAAGTTCCAACGCATGGGCAATGGCTCGTTCGGACTCAACATATCGCCCACCATCATAGAAAGAATCAGTCGTGACATTCACGATGCCCATAACAAGTGGACGCCGTTTGCAATGAATTTCTCGCCCTTTAGCAGAGAACCACTGTTGCCTTGTGAGGGCTTGAGGTGAGACTGGATCCAAGCTATTCCACCAACGAAAGGAACCTGCAAACCGTCATTCCAGTTCCCGTGGAGGAATCAGACAAAGTGCAGACCATACCTACAGCACTACAGGGGCAACGGTGCCAACGCAAACGAGCGTTGGCACAATACTTAGGCTGGAACTGTTTGAGAGGAGGATTGCAACAGAATCTGATCAATTTCCGGTGCGTCGAGCACTTCTTTTTCAAGTAATGCCTCCGCCAACGCTTTGAGACTCGTCATCTGTTCAGTCAGTACACGTTTCGCACGTTCATAATTTTCCGTGACGAAGCGCTTGATCTCAAGGTCGATTTCAAGCGCCACCTGATCACTGACATCCCGCTTCGTAGCAAAGTCTCGCCCGAGAAACACTGAATCTTCTTTTTGGCCAAAGGTCAAAGGCCCCAACTTCTCGCTCATACCCCACTCGCATACCATCTTGCGGGCAAGATCCGTCGCACGTTCCAGATCATTACCGGCTCCGGTTGTGACATGTTTGAAGACGAGCTCTTCAGCGACACGTCCACCCATAAGAATCGCCAAGGTATTGTACAGAAACTCCTTTGAGTAGTTGTGCCGATCATCTGTCGGCAGTTGCATTGTCACGCCCAAAGCGCGTCCTCTGGGAATAATCGTTACCTTGTGAACAGGGTCCGTCCCTGGTAAGAGCTTCGCCATCAAGGCGTGGCCGGCTTCGTGGTAGGCAGTAATCCTCTTTTCCTCATCGGTGAGAATCATACTCTTCCGTTCGGCCCCCATCATCACCTTGTCTTTTGCCATCTCGAAGTCTATGTTTTCGACTTCCTTCTTGTTCTGGCGAGCCGCCCATAGTGCCGCTTCATTCACGAGGTTTTCCAGATCAGCGCCTGAAAATCCAGGAGTTCCTCTAGCAATTTTTTCCAATTCGACATTCGTGGCGACAGGAACTTTCTTCGTATGGACCTTCAAGATTTCCGACCGGCCTTTGAGGTCCGGGCGATTGACCACCACCTGCCGGTCAAAGCGTCCAGGTCTCAGCAAGGCCGGGTCGAGTACATCAGGGCGATTGGTCGCTGCGACCAAAATGACTCCCTCTGTTGTGTCGAAGCCATCCATTTCCACGAGCAACTGATTGAGCGTTTGTTCCCGTTCATCATGCCCACCGCCAAGGCCTGCGCCCCGTAAACGGCCGACCGCATCAATCTCATCGATAAAAATAATACAGGGGGCGTGCTTCTTCCCTTGTTCAAACAAATCCCTGACCCGCGAAGCGCCGACGCCCACAAACATCTCTACGAAATCAGATCCGCTAATGCTGAAGAACGGCACTCCGGCTTCTCCGGCTATTGCCTTTGCAAGTAGGGTCTTTCCTGTTCCTGGAGGGCCGACGACCAGCACACCCTTCGGTATGCGCCCACCAAGCTTCTGAAATTTACGAGGATCTTTCAGGAACTCAATGATTTCAAGAACTTCCTCTTTTGCCTCATCAACGCCAGCGACGTCTGAAAATGTGATCTTCTTTCGTTCTTCCGTCAGCATGCGGGCGCGACTCTTTCCGAATGACAGAGCCTTGTTTCCCCCAATTTGCATTTGACGCATCAGGAAAAACCAGAGACCAAGGAACAGAATAAATGGTCCCCACGTAACGAGGAACGTGATATACCACGGACTCTCATCCGGTGGTTTCACCTCAATCTGAACATCTTTCTCACGAAGGACTTTCACAAACTCAGGGTAGTCAGCTGAATAGGTACGGATACGAGTTTTGTCCTTCAGGACCCCGCTGATGTGATTACCCTTGATGATGACTTTTTCAAAATCACCCTTGTCGAGCTTTGCCATAAAATCGCTAAATATTACTTCTTCTTCAGGCGCGTGAGTCGGCACACTAAACAGATTGAACAGGAGAATCATGAACAAGCCGACCACCACCCAGAAAAGCAGGTTCTTGACCCGGGAATTCATCCAGTTCTCCTTCGCAACAGCATTGGAGGCCACGTATGTAGAAACCGAGGTGATGTTACCATAGCCTTACGCAAATTGCCAACAGCTCGTGAGAAAACTCTACTCCTCTTGCTGGTTCAGCTGGTCGAGAACGGCGAGGTATGGAAGGTTCCGGTACTGTTGTTGGTAATCAAGTCCATATCCCACGACGTACTGGTCCGGAATTCTGAACCCAATATACTGCAACGGGACATCAACGACGCGGCGTTCTGGCTTACTCAGCAAGGTGCAGACCTTAATGCTTCTCGGTTTCTGCTTGGCCAACGCCTTGGTAAGATATTGAACCGTCAATCCCGAATCGACGATATCCTCAACTAGTAGCACATCTCTATTCTTGATCTTTTCGGTCAGCTCGGTCACGAGCTTGACCTTCCCAGACGTCTTCGCTTGCGTTCCGTAGCTCGTCACGATGATGAAATCGACCTGCACTGAAATTCGAATCGCGCGTGCCAAATCGGCAAAAAAGGCATAGGCCCCTTTGAGCACACCGACAAGCACAAGGTCCTTGCCGGCATAGTCGGCGCTGATTTGTCGTCCCAGCTCACGGATGCGGCTTCGCATCTGCTCCTGGGTAACAATCGGACGTCCAAACATACGTTCCATCTGACTCAATTCCTTCCGTTCACGCTAGATCTTCGCAAGTGAAGACCAGACAGCGTTTCGTGGTAGCAGTGGACACCCAGCGTTCATCCTGTCGATAGCCAACGACCCACAGGATTCCCTCGGGAGCCACCACCAGGGGAATGCGCGATCGGACTGCAATCGGTATCTTCAGATCCATAAAAAAATCCTGGAGCTTCTTTGACTGTCCTCCCATGCCAGAGGGATGAAATCGATCTCCCGGCAACCAATTCCGTACCATCAGTGGCTGAGACACCTGATCGGCATCCACCAGAATCCGACCTGTTCCAAGAGGAGCACACAGCAGTCCACATGCCTGCTGTTGTACCTGAAGTCGTTGCCCCGTTCCAGACCATAGGATCTCTCCAGGCACAGATAAGAATTCCTGACAGCTGCCGTGCGGTTGTCCAGCAGGGGAGATCGCTCGTGCTTGAAACGAAACAAACTGTAGATGGCGATCACTGACAACAACGTGCCCACCCTTCACATCGAGACTTGAACCAGATTCCCTCTTTGAGGCCAGGCGAATGATGCGATCAACCGTTCGGAGACTGGGGGAGCGAAATTGGTCATCAGCCTGCCGAAAGAGGTCTCGAATACAACGCCGTTGAAGGGACACTGGAAGTTCCAAAAAATATACCCGATCGATCGTCCAGCCTCCGTCGGATTCTCGTTCCACAGCAGAAGCAGAGAGGGCGGTACTCTGCTGATCCAAATAGCGATCGTCTTCCCTACAGATCTCTGCGAGCCTACAGAGCGCATCGACGCTCGATGGAACCAGCTGAGTCAGAATAGGAATCACCTCCCTCCTCACTCGGTTCCGCAGGTAATGCGGCTTGAAATTGCTGGAGTCCTCACGAAACGACAAGCCCGCCTTGCGAAGATACGCCAGAATCTCCTGCCGCGTCGTCTCATACAAAGGCCGAATCACATTGTGATCCCGGAACGCTGGCATGCCGGACAGACCAGTCAGTCCCGCACCACGAAGCATCCAAAGCACGACGGTCTCCGCTTGGTCGTTTGCCGTATGGCCCACGGCAATGCGATCGGCCCCATATTGCTCAGCAATCTCCTGCATCACCCGATAGCGGAGGTCACGGGCCACAGCCTGCAAGGATGCCCTGCGCCCTTCGGTCTGTAATCCAACCCGTCGAACATGGAGAGAAACTCCTAGCTCTTGGCAAAACGCCTCTACAAATTGTTGGTCCCCCTCGGACTCAGCCCCTCGCAATCCATAGTTACAATGAACGGCTGACAAGGTCAGCGCCCAACTTGACCGGAGATGAGATAGGATCGATAACAATGCGACGGAGTCAGGGCCACCCGAGATAGCGACCACTATATGCTGTCCGTGGTGAAAAAGGTTTCTGGACTGAATCGTTCGAACCACCCGATGCACTAGCGGAAGCCAGGCCATTGTATTGATAGATCTGCTCAAGACCAGGTTCAATGATTCATCGCTTTCCGATTGTTTCATGATATCGACGGAGGATACCCCTCGCAGAATCCGCGTCGGACGCGATCTGTCGGCTCAACGCTTCTCCACTATTAAACTGTGCGTCGCATCGGATACGACCGATAAACTCAACCGAGAGCGTGCGTCCATACAGCTCGTGGGTCCCATCAAGAATGGAAACTTCCAATCCCCGCTCACCACCATCAAAGGTGGGTCTCGTACCGATATAGGCGACGGAATCATACCGCACCCGATTCAGGATCGTGACGGAAGCATAAATCCCATCAGCCGGAGTCACACGGTCTGGAGGCAGCCGAAGGTTCGCCGTCGGATATCCAAGCCTTCGCCCCCTCCCCTCGCCCGGAGCTACGACTCCGCTCAGCGCATAGTGTCGGCCGAGTAAAACAGCCGCTTGATCGACATGTCCGGCGTTGATGAGCTGCCTGATTCTCGTCGAGCTGACCACTCCTCCATCGATCATCACCGGAGGAGTCGCATGGACAACAAAACCGAATTGCTTGCCGAGCGCAATCAAATCATCGATCTTCCCTACTCGCTTGTGGCCAAAGGCAAAATGTTGTCCGACAAACACCTCTTTCAGCCCAAGTCCCTTGGAAAGAACCTGCTCAGCGAATATCTCTGGAGAGAATGCAGCAAAGGCTTGCGTGAACTCCAGGGAGACCACTTCATCGATTCCCGCTTGTTCGAAACGAGCACGTTTTTCTTCCGCACTCGTCAGGAACCGCAGATCAACGTGAGGCGCAAGAATTTTCACCGGGTGAGGATCGAACGTCAGGACGACAGCGGTTCCCCCGGCACAACGAGCCGTCTCAACCACCCGTTTCAAGAGCGCATGATGGCCGAGATGATGCCCATCGAAATTCCCGATGGTCCCCACCGGATACGGCCGCACGACCTCGTCCGAATATCCGCGGGTCACCTTCATCGTCGGTCAATGAAGCAGCTTGACAGCGTCTTTAGCAAAGTACGACAGGATCAGATCCGCTCCCGCCCGTTTGATCGCCAGCAGCGATTCCATCATAGCCCGTGATTCATCGAGCCACCCTGCCCTCGCTGCCGCCTTAATCATACTGTACTCACCGCTCACCTGATACGCCGCCAAAGGGAGTAGCGTTCGAGCACGGGCTAGCGCAATGATGTCCAGATACGGCAGCGCCGGCTTGACCATAACGATATCGGCACCTTCTTCGATATCGAGCTCGATCTCGCGAAGCGCTTCGCGCGCATTCGCCGGGTCCATCTGATAGGACTGTCGGTCACCAAATTGAGGACTGGAAAAGGCTGCATCTCGAAACGGGGCATAGAAACAAGAGGAAAACTTAGCCGCATAGGCCAGAATCGGCAGATCAGAGAACCCGGAGCGATCTAGTTCGCGTCTGATCGCAGCGACACGACCATCCATCATATCCGACGGTGCGACCATATCGGCTCCAGCTTCGGCATGCGTGCGTGCCATCACCGTGAGACACTCAAGCGTTTCATCATTAAGAATCTTTCCATCCTTGACGATTCCGCAATGTCCATGGTCGGTATACTCGTCGATACAGACATCCGTGATCACGAGTAATCCCGGTACGTGTTGTTTGACGGCTCTGATGGCCCGCTGCACAATGCCGTTCGGATCCCATCCTGAGCTCCCGCGCGCATCTTTGTGCGCCGGAATGCCGAATAGAATGATGGCTGGGATACCTAAGGCCTGAATCTCTCCCGCCTCTTTGACCAAGAGATCGACGGAGAGCCGAAATTGGCCCGGCATCGACGCAATCTCTTCACGGCGATCCAGTCCCTCGACCACAAACAGCGGATAGATAAAATCTGACGGGGACAGCATCGTTTCACGTACCATCCGACGCAACGATTCATGCTGTCGCAGGCGTCGGAGACGCTGGATTGGAAACGCCATAGCCCCCTTACTTTCGTGGAAGGTTCGTCAAGAACACGACCAGGTCGCGAACGGAGATGACCCCGACCAGCTTCCCCTCGCGGGTCACTCCTAAGTGACGAACATGCGATTGCGCCATCAGATCATTGGCATCCAACAAAGTCTTACTCTCCTCGATGGTCATGATCGGAGCCGACATGATTTGCTCGACCGTGGTCTTGATCGCGTCTGCTCCGGCTGCCACCACTCTACGCATCATGTCCGTATCCGTGATGATTCCAACAATCTCACGGTCATTGGTCACGAACAGACTACCGATCCCACGGTCACGCATGATGCGGGCGGCCGTTTGCGTATCGGTATCACGAGGCACCGTCACGAACTTCTCTCGGGGAATCATGAACGACTTGACAGGGACCATCTCACCCTCCTCCTTGTAGAAAACCATCATACATCGTGCGTGCGCGTATTACTGCAGCGTTCCCGTGGCAACCTGCTCACAGCTTCCATAATGGTAAGCGATCGCATCCACTAATGCAGGAATCGTATTCTCACTCGGCATGATCGAGACCGTTAAACCATATTCCTCTGCAGTCTTGGCTGTAATGGGTCCGATGCAAGCGATCATGACGGATTGCACGAGCAGCTTCACCGCTTCCGTACCGCCAAGCATCGCAACAAAGTTGTGGACCGTGGACGAACTTGTAAACGTGACGACATGAATCCGATGATCCATGAGCTCCTGCCGCCATCCAATGGAATCCTGGCCTGGTGTGAGCGTTCGGTACACGGGGATGACATCAACATGTGCCCCGGCAGCACGAAGTTCGTCCGGTAAGAGCTCTCTGGCCACTTCGGCACGAGGGATCAAGATACGGGTGTTTTTTACATCCTGCCGACTCAGTGTGGCGAGCACTCCTTCTGCCTGATATTCTGTAGGAACCACATCCGCTTTGACCCCAAACTTTTCCAACTCCTCAGCCGTGCGGGGCCCAATACAGCACAGCTGCCGTCCGGCTAAGCAGCGTGAGTCAAGCCCACGAGCGAATAGCCTGGTCATGAAACGGCTCACTCCATTAACACTGGTAAAAATAATCCAATCGTAGGTCTTGATCTCGGAAATCGCATGGTCCACAGACGCCCAGTCTGGAGGGGGAACGATTGTGATCGTCGGAGCCTCAACCGGTTCAGCTCCATAGCTGGCCAAGCGGGTAGCCAACTCACCTGCTTGTTCTTTCGCGCGCGTCATGAGCACACGTTTGCCAAAGAGCGGGCGCTGCTCGAACCAGTTGAGTTTCGACCGAAGTCGCACGACCTCCCCCACGACAATGACGGTCGGCGGCTCCATTTTTTCAGCTTCGGCCTTCTCCACAATATCAGCCAATGTACCAACAACGGTCTGCTGAGAGACTCTCGTTCCCCACCGAATGATCGCCACGGGCGTAGACCCCGCTCGCCCTTCCGCTAGGAGGGTCGCGGCGATCGTCGAAAGATTTTTCATGCCCATGAGAAAGACAATCGTCCCTTGACTCGTCGCCAGCCTCGACCAATCCAGGGCCGTTGAAGGCTTTTCTGGATCTTCATGTCCGGTCACAATCGTCAGCGTAGACGCTAACGTTCGATGAGTCACCGGAATACCGGCATAAGCAGGGGCAGCAACCGCAGCGGTCACCCCAGGAACGATTTCGAATTCGATCTCGGCCGACGCGAGCGCTTCCGCCTCCTCTCCTCCCCGCCCAAAGACAAAGGGATCGCCTCCCTTCAACCTCACAACCACGCTGCCTGCGCTGGCTCGATCAATCAGCAGACGATTGATCGCGTCCTGCTCAGGGTATTTCCCTTTGCCTCTGCGTCCAACATACACCCGCTCCGCTTCATCTCGGGCATGGGCAAGGAGAGCGGGGTTAGCCAGATAATCGTAGAGCACCACGTCAGCCTGCTCAAGACACTCTTTTCCTCGAAGGGTCAACAGACCAGGATCTCCCGGACCAGCTCCGACTAAATAGACCTTGCCCTTCTTGTTTCGTCGTACCATGGTCACGCTGATCCGTAAATCTCCCGGAGAATCTTGTCCCCCCCACGAGTCAGTAATCGTTCAGCCAATTGGACACCTAGAGCATGCGCCTCCTGACCTGTCCCCTCAATCTGGTCGCGAAGAACGGTCTTCCCATCGACACTGGCGACAAGACCATCCAAGACTAACTGCTCTCCGGACAGGGTTGCGTGGGCTGCGATGGGAACCTGACAGCCTCCTTCTAGGCGGCACAGGAAGGCCCGCTCTGCGGTCACGATCGTATGGGTGGCCTGATGATTGAGTCGAGATAAGACGGAACACACGAAGGCATCGCTCGTCCGACCTTCGATCCCAAGGGCTCCTTGTCCGATTGCAGGCAGACTGAGGATGGGAGAAAGATATTCCGTAATGGTCCGAGACCACCCTAACCGATGCAGACCAGCAGCGGCCAAGACGATGGCATCGAAGTGGCCCTCTTTGAGTTTCTTTAATCGTGTATCCAGATTCCCGCGCAGCATCGCGATCTTCAGGTCTGGCCTGGCTTGTAACAGTTGCGCCTGGCGTCGAAGGCTTGCCGTCCCAATGCTGGCACCTAATGGAAGGTCCTGGAATGAGCATCCTTCACGACTGATGAGGGCGTCACGAGCATCTTCACGCGGAGGCACACAGAGAATGTCGAGACCTTCTGGCAATTGCGCCGGAACATCCTTCATACTGTGAACCGCAAAATCGACCTCACCAGCGAGCAAAGCGTCCTCAATTTCCTTGACGAACAGGCCTTTCCCCCCGATTTTTGCCAAGGGCACGTCGACGATCTTGTCGCCGGACGTCTGAATTTTCTTGAGCACAACCCGGACTTCCGGCACCACGTCCTGAACCTTGGATTGAAACCATTCACTTTGACAAAGCGCCAATTTGCTCCCTCTCGTTCCCAGAACCAAGGTTGAGCGTTGGCCGTTCGGTATCGACACGGTGAAACTCTTTTCGTTACCCGCCGATCAGCAGGCTCGTTTACGGACTGATGCTTCTGAAACCGGATCCTCGGCACTCGACTCTGCAGAGCCCTCAGCATGATACCGCGACGACTCAACATAAGGCTCAATTTGTTGAACAGGTGAAGCGTGCTGGTCGAGAGAGAAAAATCGCCGGGCCGCTTCGACGAACGCCGGGCCATTCGAGGAGTTGACTTCGGCTTTGAGAGTGACCATCGTGCGATGAATTAATTTATTGACGATTGAGGAGGCAAGGCCTTCAACCAGTTCACGGTCCTGAGGAGACAGATGCGGCAATCGCGCAAGCACCTTGTCGACCTCCGCCCGCTTCAGGTCGTCGACGTGGCTCCTCAGGGCGACAATCGTCGGAGTGACCTCCAAGGATTTCATCCAATCCAGCATGGTGGTCACTTCTTCCAAAACCATCCGCTCGGCCTTCTCAGCCTCCTGCACGCGCTCGGCTCGGTTCTGTTCAACGCGCTGTGTGAGATCATCAATGTCGAAGAGAAACGCATTGTCGACATGGCGAACGGCCGGGTCGATATTCCGAGGAACTGAAATATCGATCAAGAACATCGGACGGTTCATGCGCTCTTCGACCGCACGATGCACATCCTCTGCGCCGACAAGATAATGGGCCGCTCCCGTCGAGACCAGCACAATATCCGCCGAGGCCATATCATCCTTGAACTGATCGAATGGAACAGCCGTCCCTCCAAATTTTGAGGCAAGATCGACCGCATGTTGTGGAGTCCGCGTCGTGATGCGCACATGCTTCACACCATGAGCAATCAAATGGCGCGCGGCCAGCTTTGCCATTTCACCGGCACCAACCAGCAACACCGTCTTCTCGTGAAGATCCGAAAAGATCTTCTTCGCCAGTTCGACAGCGGCATAGCTGACCGAGACCGCCATTTCTGCAATTTTCGTCTCGGTCCGCACCCGCTTGGCCACCGAGATGGCCTTCTTCACGACCTTGTTCATAATCACACCGGTCGTCTTATGGGCCAGCGCGACTTCAAACGCACCCTTGAGTTGTCCCAGGATTTGAGATTCCCCTATAATCATAGAATCGAGACTAGCAGCGACTCTGAACAAGTGACCGATTGCTCGATCGCCGGTATGCCAATAGAGGTGCGGGGTCAACTGCTCGGAGGACAACGACAGATGGGTGTCGGCAAGAAACTCCTGAATACGTCCATAGCCGGTTTCTACGTCATCGACAACTGAATAGACCTCGACTCGATTACAGGTCGAGAGCAGGATACCTTCCTTGACCCCAGAGTACGAACAGAGACGAGTGAGCGCCTCGCCAAGACGGCTTTCGGGAACCGCCAATCGCTCTCGGATTTCGACCGGAGCGGTCTTGTGACTCAACCCTACGACAATCAGATGCATGTGACCAACAACCACATATATTGACCAGGCCCTAGGTTTCTTTCAGCACCACACCGACTAATGTGAGAATGACGCACGCGAAACCGATGACGGTCAGATACGCCGCGCGCTTCGCCCTCCACCCGACGGTCAACCGTCCAAGCAACACGACGAAATAGAAGACCCAGGTGACAAGTGCCCAGATTTGCTCAGGGTTCCAACTGACATAGGATCCACGAGCAAACTCGGCCGAGATGGCTCCCGTAACGATTCCCAAGGTCAGCAAGGGGAACCCCAGGACGATGGATTGCTGATTGAGATGATCGAGAAAGTCGAGTGCCGGCAACTTGCTGTAGAGAACGTTAAACTGTTTCGACTTGAGGAGCCGATCCTGAATCAGGTACATCACTCCTGCCACGAATGCGACGGTAAACCCCACCGTTCCCAACATGCTGAGCGTGACATGAAACCACAAGGTCTTGAACACGGGCTGAAGCGTGGGGACCGTTTCCGGAAGGGCTGCAGACGAGACCAAGGAAACCAAGGCTAAGGGCACCATGAAGGACCCAAGGACATGAATCCGATGGCGAAACTCGACCAGCACAAATACAAGAATGATCATCCAGGAGAAAAAAGAAAGGGCGTCCGAAAAGCTGGGCGGCACCGTAGATGAGACCTCGACCATTCTGATAACGAGGGCAACGGTATGAGAGATGAAGCCGGCCGCCGTAATTGCTAATGACACATTTGACAAGGCTTCGGAGCGTCGGAGCAAATAGGCGAGAAACGACATCGTGGCCACGAAGTACAGGACCATGGTGACCATGAAACAAACGGCTGCCATCGGGAATACCCCTGCAGTGACTAGAGACCGAGTCTCAACAAGATAAGCATAGAATTATATCGATGCCAACCAAACAGAGTCAACAAAACGCTGGCGCGGCAATGACTTCGGTAGGCCGGTCACATCGGAGCGGAACGCTTTACGTGGTCGCAGTCCCCATAGGACATCCCGACGACGTGACCGTGCGCGCCCTTCGAATTCTTGGCAAGGTAGACCTGATCGCGTCCGAAGATCCAAAAGTGACACAACAACTCCTGATGCATCATAGCATTCGGGCCACCGTGACGAGCTATGGGCCCAGAAATCTCCAAGAAAAAGCAGCGGTTCTTTTACAACGGCTACAGCAAGGCATTGATGTTGCGCTCGTATCGGATTGTGGCTCCCCCGTCGTCTCCGACCCTGGCCATCTTCTCGTAGCCGCTGCCCATACGCATGGCATCCGGGTGGTTCCAGTCCCAGGTCCTTCTGCGCTTGTCGCGGCCCTGACTGCCGCAGGACTCCCTTGCGACTCGTTCAATTTTCTTGGACATCTGCCGAGCGCCTCCTCACGTATCACCCAACGCCTTATGGATTCCCTGAAGAGAAATGGTCCAACCGTTGCCTTCTGCACAGGGGCAGTGGTCGCACGCATACTAAAGAACCTTGGCGATATCGCTCCTCAATGCTCTGTCGTTGTGGCGTACGATTTAACGAAGCCGAATGAGCACATCATTCGCGGAACGGCTGGTGAGATCACTAAGAAACTCGGCTCGGCTCGGGGACGGGACGTGACACTCGTTCTTGCAGGGAATGATGGGACAGAATCAGACGATCAAGACATGCACCGCGCTCAATCGCTCTCCTCTCGGCGGATCAAGACCCGATAGGCCTGGTCGACTCGTTCTTGCGATAACACGGTGTGGCCTTCGTTCTGGACGCTACGCGGGACGTTACGGATGGGATCACCATCGTCGAGCAGGACCGACAGCACCTGCCCCTGGCTCATCGTCTCGAGCTTGAGCTTCGTCTTCACGAAGTTGTAGGGGCAAATCACACCGCGAAGATCAAGCTCCACGTCTGATGAAGGCAGGGTCAGCTGTTCGTCCATAGACAATAACTCGGTACAATAAAGTCCGCTTTATTAGTCTTACGCTATCAAGGAATAGAGAATTGAGCAAGGAGTGCGGTTATACTACAGGAGGGGCAGCATTATCACACCGCCCCCCCCCCACAAAACCAAACACCAAACTGCCTTAGTTAAATCCCTTTATCAAATTTGGCTTTGACGGATCGGTTCCGTAGTCAGATATGTTGGGGATCTTTGTTTCTGGAGTTACTGTTTTATACCCCCATCCTGGTTGCGGCTCACAATTCCAGCAGGGAGCTGAACCTGTATACTCACCGACAGTGGTATCCACCGTCCCAGTAATCTGGCCGGGCAACACGGATCCCGCTACCCCCCCGGTCGTACTGCCATTGTTTGTCACAATGGCGCGTTCCGTCGAGGGATTCGGGCGCTGCCCTAGACCGCCAAATCCGGCGAGTTTCTCGTTGCCTCGCAGCACGTACACCTCGCGGACAAGCTTGTGGCCTGTGCCATACGGTTGATTGGATGAAGTCGCTTCAACTACTTGGAGAGCGATATCATCACCGTTGTTCAACGCCCTAAACTGATCCAGGTTGGTTCTTTCGTCGAAGTATACAGTCAGCGAGCTCATCGCCCCGGTTCCCGCACGACCTTCATCGTGGGAGCTTCCACCGGTTTCCAAATGCATTTTCGCGGCTGGAAAATCGACGGCCAAGACACGACCGAAGATGGTTTCAGGCAAAGACAGTCTCTCAAGAAACGAATTTCGATCGAAAGCCTGAACACGGTTTGCATTTCCAGACACGTCACCTACCCCAGTTCCAACCCCCATTGCTGAGCCACCAGACTGTTGGAGTCGCTCTTGAGCCACTGCGACATTCATAGAGCCGATGCAAAGTATTGCGGCTCCCAGTGCCAACACGTTACGCATGTGCTGCCTCCTTAGTAGAAGTGAAGGAATACACCATTCTGAAGAATTCGACCAAATTCATACGTGCCTTTTTTCATGTCCAGAGCTTGGAGACATTACCGTTGTCACTATCACAATCTTATAAGATTTACAACAACCTAGACCGACAGCCCGTTGCTGTCCAAAGGAGAAATCGAGGACATCGCCACAACATAACCTGAGATTGTGTGGTGCCCAGAGGGAGGGTCGAACTCCCACTCTCTTGCGAGAACCGGATTTTGAGTCCGGCGCGTCTGCCAGTTCCGCCATCCGGGCACACAGCTACGCTGGTGTGTTTTTAGCATGCCGCCGTCAGAGGGTCAATCGGGATCAACCCTGCCTGTGATCAGGCGAGAGAAAAGGGAACAAGCTACTCTCCTCTTCTCTCGCCTTCCAGCTCACCGCCTCCCTGATGGTGAACGCTGTATTGTCTTTTGCAGATCTGAGAACAGCCAACACATGAGGGGACTGTTGAAGAAATGGAGCGTGAACCATCCAAAGAGGCGATTTCCAGGTGCCTCCACCTCGGGAAGGCCGGCGGAGAAACCATATCCCCT
>LNFM01001819.1_pt1 | contig 71398 bp, 77 predicted proteins | sample 596031 | NCBI WGS metagenome assembly LNFM01 (sample SAMN04254537, study PRJNA301005) | activated carbon metagenome | isolation source: dual media filters at the Ann Arbor, Michigan drinking water treatment plant | place: USA: Ann Arbor
ACTTCCGATCCGCAACCAGAACGCCTCATGACCGCGCCCTCCGTGACCGAAAGCACGCCCTGTGTAGCAGATCATAGGAATAAAGTCAAGACAGTAATTCCTGGGGCCGAGGCCGATGTCCCGGTCTTGAAAGGCCGAAATCCTTCAACCACATCGCAAGCGTCCCGGCAGCCGCCCGGCCGGGGCGCCGACGAAAGGAGAGACAGGGCGATATGGAGACTACAATGACCGCGATCGCCACACCCGGGGCCACGCTTTCGCTGGAGATCGAACGCCTGCTGAACCCCGCCAGCTTTTATTCTCGTCCTCGCGACGTCCTGGACGATCCCGCGCTTTCGATCATCGAAAAACGCGCAATCCTCTCATCGTGGGCATCGGATTGCTGCGCCGTCGAATCTCATCCGGACTTGCGGCAACCGCTGGAAACTCCGGCTCCGATTGCCTTCGACGACATCATGGAAGCGCTGAAGGAGCTGGATACATACGACGCCCATCCTCCGCGCAAACCGCTCTGGAAGCGGTACCGCCCGAAGAAGGGGCACGAGGGCACGCCGCAGCTTTCTGCATAGTCCTCAAGAAACAGGCCGGGCGTGCGGTGCCCGGCCTGTACGATGCGTTGAAAATTCAGGATCTGATGAGACGCAGAAGCACGAGAAGGATCACCGCGCCGATCGTGGCGTGAATGATGGCGGCAACGATGCCGGCGCCGAGCGAGACGCCAAGGAACGGGAACAGCCAGCCCGCGATGAGCGCGCCGACGATGCCGACGACGATGTTGCCGAGCAGGCCGAAGCCGAACCCCTTGACCAGAACGCCAGCCAGCCAGCCGGCGATGGCGCCGACGATCAGGAATACAAGCAGACTTTCAACGCCCATGAGTTTAGTCCCTCCATTAGGGGAGGGTAGAGTGGGCCGCGACGCCGCGCGCTGTCGATGGGTGCGACAGGGATAGTCACAGCGGAGATTTGGAAGGACTTCGGCATTTACGCCCGTTCCGGCTGCGGCTCGCGGTATTCCGCGAGGGCCTGCCGCAGGATCAGGAACGAGGAGTTGAGGAAAAGCGCCGCCATCAGCGCCGCGACGGCGAGGTCCGGCCACGCGGACGCCGTACCCCAGACGCCGAGCGCGGCAAACATGACGACGACATTGCCGATGGCGTCATTTCGCGAACACAGCCACACCGAGCGTACATTGGCGTCTCCATCCTTATAGGGCGCGAGCAGCGCGACGCTTGCCAGATTTGCCGCCAGCGCCATCACGCCGATCACGCCCATGATCTCGGCGCGCGGCACGCCGAGCACGAGAACCTGCCAGGCCGTCGAGCCGAGCACCCACAGGCCCATCACGCTGAGGCTGAAGCCCTTGGCCAATGCGGCCATCGACCTTGCGCGTATGGACATACCGATAACGGCGAGGCTGATGCCATAGGTCAGCGTGTCGCCGAGAAAATCCAGCGCGTCGGCCTGCAGCGCCTGCGAACCGGCGATGCGGCCGGCGATCATCTCGGTCAGGAACATCGCGCCGTTGATGGCGATGACGATCCAGAGAATCGTCTTGTAGCGCGCGTCCATGCCGTCGAAGCGGACATTTGCCCCGCAGCACCCGCCCACAGCCGTCTGGCCCCGCTCCGCGCCGTGCGCGTGGTTCTGCCGCTGTGTCCGCGAGCCCTGGCCGCAGCATGAATCCGCCATGAAACTTCCCTTCGCAATGGCCGCCGGCGATCTGTATAAAACCCGTAGAAGCGACAGGTTCAAGAGGTGGCGGGATGGCGCCTGCGATCGGATATCCAGCCATGAACAACGAGAGCGAATCGCTATAGAAACGGATCAGGAGGCTTCCGTGATGAACGTCTCGCTCCAAATGACCTTCAGGTGCATCGTGGCATTTGCCGGCCTGTGCGCACCCTGCGTCGTGCACGCACAGCAGTCCGATGATAAATCCGGCACCAATCCGTCGGTTCTGCACCGCACCGCGTCGGTTTCGAACGAGTATCGCGCGCTTCCGGACGACTATTTTTACGACGTCGCCAACTTCCGCTACGTGGAGCCCATGCTCGACGGAAGGGTGGCGCTCCGGCTGACCGTTCCGCTCGAAGCGACCGATTTGCCGAGCTTCGACGATGCCGGCATTGGCGACGTCGCGGTCAGGGGCATCTGGATTGCCCACAAGAGCCCGGAACAGGCTTTGGTGCTCAGTACAGAAATCTATGCGCCGACGGCAAACGAAGATTATTTCGGCACCGGAAAATGGGTCGCTGCGCCGGGCCTGACATGGGTGCTCTTTCCGCACCCGGAGATCATCATTGCACCGTCGTTTGTACACAACCTCTCATTTGCCGGCGACGAGAGCCGGGCCGATGTGAACCGCTCCGATTTCGATCTTTACACGGTTTACAAGCCCCATGGACAGAAGTGGTGGATCACGTCCGACCTCACAATCAGCCATGACTTTGAGGCGGATGCCACGCCGCTGTCCTGGGAGGTTGCGTTCGGACGCAATCTCGCCACGCTGGAGAACGGCGCTGCCTTGAACGGCTATATCAGGCCGGGTGTGGGCATCGGCAACGACCGTCCTTACGATTTCAATATCGAGGTGGGTCTCTCGCTGGTTGGCTTCTGACGGTCGGCGACGGATAAGAAAAAGGCCGCCTTGAGGCGGCCTTTTTGCAATATACGTACGTTATTCCTGCGGTTTCGGCTTTCTCCGGAACAGGTCCTTGAGATTGTCCCAGAGCTCTATCTTCACGCCCTGCCGCTTCATGATCGTCGCCTGCTGAAGGATCGAGAGCAGGTTGTTCCACGACCAGTAGATGACGAGGCCTGCGGGGAACGATGCCAGAAGGAAGGTGAAGAACAGCGGCATCCAGGTGAAGATCATCGCCTGCGTCGGATCCGGCGGAATCGGGTTGAGGCGCATCTGCAGGAACATCGTGATGCCCATGATGATCGGCCAGATGCCGAGCATGAGGAACGCGCCGATAACCGGTACGGACGACGGATCCCACGGGATGAGGCCGAACAGGTTGAAGATCGAGGTCGGATCGGGCGCCGAAAGGTCGCGGATCCAACCGAAGAACGGCGCGTGGCGCATTTCGATGGTGACGAACAGCACCTTGTAGAGCGCGAAGAAGACCGGGATCTGAATCAGGATCGGCAGGCAGCCGGCGGCCGGATTGATCTTCTCCTTCTTGTACAGCTCCATCATCGCCTTCTGCTGGGCGAGCTTGTCGTCCTTGAAGCGGTCGCGCATCGTGACCAGCTCGGGCTGGATCTTCTTCATCTTCGACATCGACTCGTAGCTCTTGTTGGCGAGCGGATAGAAGACGAGCTTGATGAGCACGGTGGTGATGAGGATCGACACGCCGAAATTGCCGACGAGGTGGAAGAAGAATTCCAGCACCCAGAACAGCGGCTTGGTAATGAAATAGAACCAGCCCCAGTCGATCATCAGTTCGAAGCGGGGGATGTTCTGCTCGCTCTCGTAGCCGTCGATGACGCTGACGACCTTGGCGCCGGCAAAGAGCTGGTTCTTGACCTCGACGGACGCGCCCGGCGCGATGTTGCGCGCGGCGAGCATGTAGTCGGTCTGGAAGGTCGGGACAGCCGATTGCGTATTGACGAAGCGCGCGGTGAACGCCTCCTGGCGCGGCGGCACGAGCGCCGTCGCCCAGTATTTGTCGGTGATGCCGAGCCAGCCTGCGTTGGACTGGAACGTGCGGACCGGATCGTCCGTGATGTCGTCGTAGGTGATTTCCTGGAGCCCGTGCTCGCCGAAATAGCCGAGCAGACCTTCGTGGAGAATGTAGAAACCCTCGACCTTCGGGCGGCCGTGGCGCGAGACGAGCGCGTAGGGATGCAGGCTGACCGGCGCGGTGCCGGCGTTCTCGACCTTGTCGGTGACGGTGAAGAGGAAATCGTTGTCGACCGAGACGGTACGGATGAAGACGAGGCCCTGGCCGTTGTCCCAGCGCAGTTCGACCGGCGTCGAGGGCGTCAGCGCGCCGGTGCCGGTCTGCGTCCATACGGTGCGTTCGTCGGGGAGGGCGGCGCTTGCGCCGCCGCCGGCGACATATCCGTACTCGGCATAGAACGGCTTGGGGCCGCCCTGCGGCGACAGCAGGACGATGTTCGGCGAATTCGGATCGACCGTCTCGCGGTAGTTCTTCAGCGAGATGTCGTCGATGCGCGCGCCGGTGAGGTTGATCGAGCCGGAGATGCTCGGCGTGTCGATGGCGATGCGCTGGCTGGCGGCGATGGCCTGCTCGCGCGTCAGATTCGACGCCGCGGCGGTGCTGTCCGCCGGCGCGCCGGTGGGCGCGGGGGTACCGGGTGCCTGCGGCGCGCCGGATGCCGAGGGCGCGGCCGGCTGCTGCGTCTGCACGGTCTGCTGCGCCTGGGCGGCCTTCTGCTGCGCCTCGCGCTGCGGCTGGGCGTACATATACTCCCACAGGCCGAGCACGCCGATGGACATCAGGATGGCGAACAGAAGATTGCGATTGTCGGACATGGCCGGACCCTTGTTAGCCGGTCAGAGTTTGTCTGGGCCGGGCATCGCCGCGTGAACCCGCCGGAAGGCGGCTTCGAGGTCGGCGAGGAGATGTTCGTACTTGGCGTTGAGCACCTGATGGCGCGCGACGATCACATAGTCATGACCGGGCCGGGCCGACACGGGCGCGATCTGTCGCACCGCCTGGCGCAGGCGCCGGCGCATGCGATTGCGCTCGACCGCGCCGCCAGCCTTCTTGGTGACGGTGAGGCCAAGGCGCGCGGACGGCGCAGGGCCGCGGACGCATTGCAGGGTTAACAGACCCGTCGAGGCGCGCTTGCCCTTGGCGGCGGCGAGAAAATCGCCCCGCCGGAGAAGGCGGCCCACGGTCTGATCCTGGGCCGGCTCACTGGGCAGGCGGGCTTTGGTCAAAAACTCAGGCCGACAGCTTCTTGCGGCCGTGCCTGCGGCGGTTGGCCAGAACCTTGCGGCCGCCGGCGGTGGCCATGCGGGCGCGGAAGCCATGGCGGCGTTTGCGCACCAGCTTCGAGGGCTGATAGGTCCGTTTCACGGTTCACCTCAATCGCGGCCCGGGGCCGCGGGGAAATCGGGGGCCAAAGGCCCGGTTTTCAGGCTAAAAAGGCGCCCGCGCGGGCACGGACGCCTTGTTGGCCGCGCTTATAGGGAATGAGGGGCCGTAAAGTCAACGCAAAGCCGGGGCATGCCGGTTTGACGGGCCGGTCGCGAAACCCCATCTTTGTCGCGCTGGCACGGGAAGGGCCAGGAGCATGGACCAGGGCGGCATGCGCCCCGCGGTGCGCCGGGGGCTTTCGGCGAAGCTGCTGAAGCTGACGAGCCTTTTCGTCATGCTGGCGGTTGTGCTCGTCTATGTGCCTGCACTTGCTACATTTTACGAGCGCTGGCTGAACGATCGCATCGGCCGTGCCCACTCGGTGGCCCTCGTGCTCGACGCCGCTCCCCAGGGCATGGTGCCGGAAACGCTGGCCCGGCGGCTGCTGGACAGCGTCGGCGCCCGGATGATCGTGCTGAAGACCGGCGAGGCCCGGCGCCTGCTGGCCGCTTCCGATACGCCGCCGGCGATTGCCCGCGACGTCGACCTGCGCGAGCCGCTCGGCACCACAGCGGTCCGCAACGCCTTCGGGGTGATATTCTCGGACGGCGAGGGCGTGATGCGTCTTGTCGGCGACGCGCCGAGAGGGGGCGAGTTCATCGAAGTCCTGGTCGAGGAAAAACCGCTCCGCGCATCGCTGCTGCGGTTCTCGCGAAACATGCTCGGCATGTCGCTCGCCGTCGCGGCGCTGGCCGGCGTCCTTCTCTATGTGCTCATGGACCATATGATCGTGCGCCCCGTGCGCCGCCTCACGGGCCGGATGGTGGCCTTCGGCCACGACCCGGAAAACGCCGAAGGCATCATCGTCCCCTCGGGCAGCAATGATGAAATCGGGGTCGCGGAGGAAGAGCTCGCGGCGATGCAGACCGAGCTGCACGGCCAGTTGCAGAGCAAGGGGCATCTCGCGGCGCTCGGCCTCGCGGTGTCTAAGATCAACCACGACCTGCGCAATCTTCTGGCCGCGGCGCAGCTTGCCTCTGAAAGGCTCGCGGATTCGCCCGATCCGGCGGTGAAGCGGCTGTCGGGCAAGCTCGTGTCCACGCTGGAACGCGCGGTGGCCTATTGCACGACGACGCTGAACTATGGCGCGGCGCGCGAAGCCGCTCCGCAGCGCAGGCCGGTCGAAGTCGCCGACCTGATCCACGAAATGCGCGATGCCCTGGGTCTCAGGCAAAATACCGGAATCGGCTGGACCGAGGCGGTCGAACGCGGGCTGACGGTGGATGCCGACCCTGATCAGCTGTTCCGCGTGCTGCTCAATCTCGGCCGCAACGCCAAACAGGCGCTCGAAGGGCAGGGCCGCGAACTCGACCCGGCTCGCGACCAGATCCGCATCGTCGGGCGGCGCGAGGGGGCAGTCGTCATGCTGGAGGTGTCCGACACCGGTCCGGGCGTCTCCGACAAGGCGAGGGAGCATCTGTTCGCCGCCTTCCAGGGCTCGACCAAGCCGGGCGGCACGGGCCTTGGCCTCGCCATCGCGTCCGAGCTGGTCCGCGCCCATGGCGGCGAGATCCAGCTTGTGGAGGGGTCGATCGGCGCGGCCTTCCGTTTCACGATCCCGGACCGGGTCATCGACCTGCGCGAGCGGGCGGCCCAGAAATCCATCGCCTGATCGGAGGTCTGAAAGATCGGCCGGACGGCTTGCATTGGCCGGTTCGAAACATTATTCACACCGCTCCGGACGGAACAGCGTTCCGCCCTGCGCGCCCGTAGCTCAGCTGGATAGAGCATCAGACTACGAATCTGAGGGTCAGAGGTTCGAATCCTTTCGGGCGCGCCATTTTATCTGGAGAGTGCCCTTTTTTGCTTCTTAGGTTGCAGATAGGTTACGCGGGCGGCTCGTCAGTGTCCGGAGGGGTCGGCGCCAAGCTGCCGAAGATGCCACCCATCGGCGGCGGCTTTGGCAAATCGCTGAGGGTCGTGGCTCGCGGCGGAGCCAATAAAGCATCCGCTACTAGCTTAGCCTCACGCGAAAGCGGCTTTCGTTGGTACAGCACGTCCAGCCAATTTGTGTAGCGGGTCTCGGCTTCCTGCTTTTCGCGCTCGGCCTTCACTTCATCCAGGAAGGCCAAGAAGTTCATTAGCCGGGCTGGTGACGCGTATTCGCCTTCATGTGGCGGCGGGAGAGGCTTCTTGGCCTTCTTCGCCCGGTAGAGGGATTGCCGGCACGCTGGCGAACAGGTCTCGCTATTTGACTTGCGGTTAGTAGTGTAGCCGGTTGGCCTGAGTTTGCCGCACACTTTACAGCTCGTGGTTTTCACGCCGCGAACCGCCACAACTGCCAACTCCATAAGCATGAAGGCGAACAGCGTCTTGGGCGAGGCCGAGAACTGCATTCGGAACTGCGCTGGCTTTTGCGGGTCGTCCTTCTTCGCCTCGACGTACTCGAACCGGGGCTTTAGGTGGTAGTTTTCATTCTGCGAGAACACCCGATTGAAATAGGCGGCGGGGTCGAGCGGGTTATCTGGCTGCTCGGCCTGCTTGAGATAGTGCCTGACTGAGCCCTGATAAGACTCAATCCACATCTCCGACCACGCTCCAGGCGGCAAAAGGGGCTCACTCGTATCGTCGCGCGGCCCGAGCATCCCGTACCGGGATAGAAATTCGGCCATGTCCTCTCTGGTCCGCGCGTTCAAGAAGTCCAAGGCTTTGGGTTCGAACGGGGATTCGATTGAGTGGCGCCGGATCCACGTCTCTTCGCCGCGAGCGATGTAGAAACCGCAATCGTTGTCGTGCATCCACACCTTGCACCTGTCTTCAAAGCGGGTGCTTGCCCGCTCTTCGGGTGACGGTTCGGGCGGTGGGACGAAAACAACGCCGCCGCGCGGCGCGGACCAGTCGAGAGACAGGCCAAATTCTACAGTCATAACAGCCTCCTAGCGGGTTCCGTTGCGGAAATGGCGCTTGGCATAAATCGCCCGTTACGGAACAGCCCAAAGTTATAAAACGTGGTCCCTAGTTTAATATCCCACTTCCAGCGTCGGTTCAATGGCCTTATGTTCCAACACATCATAGTGAACGGAACGGAGGTCTCCGGATGGAACAGGGCTTTTACTCAATGAAAGATGTCCAGCGCCTCACGACGCTGAGTGACACGTCGATCTGGCGCCTTATCGATGCCGGCGAGTTCCCGCGTCCGCATCGTCTGACGACGAAGCGCGCGGTGTGGCCGATCGAGATGGTTGACGCGTGGTTGCGGCAGAAGAAGGCCGCGATGTTCGCCGCCGCTGAACAAACCGGAAACACCGCCCATGCGGCGGCTTGAAAAGGCAAAGCCCACCACGGCGCCAACCGTGACGGGCTTTAGGGGCAATTCAATCGGGCGAAGGAATTACCATGAGCATGAACGTATACGATGGAACGGAAGAATCAAGCCCGTCTCTGACCGGGCTGAGCCTAGAGGGCACCAAATGGCTTGAGAAACTGACGGCGGCTGACGCGAGAATGCGGAGGCTGTGCAGACAAGCGGGGCAGATAACCGCCGCCTATTTCGAGGGCAACCCTGTCAACATTGTCACGATCACGGCAACGGAAGAGTTCAAGGATCTTCTGCTTAATGGCGGCTTCCAGTCCGCACAAGCGCACGATCTGGCGGCGGAATTCTCTAACGAGCTGCGCGCGACGCTCCACAAAGGAGCGTCCGCACGATGATAACAGCGAAAGAGATTGCCAAGGCTCTCGGCGGGGAAGTGACGGGCGGCAATACCGCGCTCGTTCCCGGTCCCGGCCATAGCCGTAAGGACCGCTCTCTTGCGGTCACGGTAAGCTCCACAAATCCTGACGGGTTCGTGGTCCACTCCCACGCGAACGACGATCCGATCAAATGCCGCGACTATGTACGCGACATGCTCGGGCTCGCGCCGTTTGCTCCTGGGCGCAGAGTGGACAAATTGTCCACTCTGTCCCGTGTCGCCAAGTTGGCGACACGGGCGAACGCAACGGACAACTTGTCCGTTGCGCCTGATCCCGATGAGCTGAAGCGCATTGAATGGGCGCTTAAGCTTTGGGGCGAGGGTCGGCCTCCGGTCGGCACGCTCGTTGAAACCTACCTGAACAGTCGCGCGCTGCATCTGCCTGAGGCGGTAATCGCGGGCGACTCCATCCGCTTCCATCCTTCCTGTCCGTACCGCGTCGGGGATGGCGTTCTCAACATCCCGTCCATGCTCTGCCTGATGCGGGATATCCATACAGGCGAACCGCGCGCGCTCCATCGCACGGCGCTCCGTGCTGATGGGCGCGGCAAGTACACTGGTGACGGCTTCGGCTCGGCAAAAAAGATGCTCGGCCCGGTGAAGGGTGCGGCGATCATGCTGACGCCATTCGAAGACGTGACGCACGGCCTGTCAGTCGCGGAAGGGCTGGAAAACGGCCTAACCGTAATGATCGAAAAGGACGCTGTTCCGATGTGGGTACTCGGCTCTGCCGGCGCGGTGGCGTCGTTCCCCTATCTCGGGGGCGTGTCGTTCCTGACGATCTACGGCGACCGTGGCGAGGCTGGCGAGAAGGCTGCGGAAGAATGCGCCTTGGCGTGGTGCGCGGCTGGTGCGGAAGGGGCAATCGTTCTGCCTGTCGGTAATGACGACTGGAACGCGGCGCGGATCAATCGCGGGGTGGCGGCATGAATATGCACGATGCGGTTGTTCGGCCCTTCACTCCGGAAACGGGCCTTGCGATTCCTCCGAAGTTCAAGCTCCGCCGCCTTGCGGAATTCAAGGTGGCGCTGCAATCCGAATGGCTGGTCAAGGGGCTTCTGCCTCGACATGGCTTCGCGGCCATCTACGGGCCTCCGAGCTGCGGCAAGTCCTTCCTTGCTCTCGATGTCGCCATGCATATCGCGGCGGGTAAGGAGTGGGCCGGCCGCAAGGTCTATCCTGGCGCCGTGGTCTATGTCGCGGGAGAAGGTGGTTCGGGCGTTATCAAACGCCTGATCCTCGGCAAGCGTGAGCGCGGCATTCCTGATGATGCGCCGCTGTTCTTGGTCGAGGTTGCGCCGAATCTCGGAGTGGCTGACGGGGACACGGACACGCTCATTCGGGATATCCGTTCTCAGGTTGGCGATCTAAAGCTCGGGGCCATTGTCATTGACACGCTCGCGCGGTCGATGGGCGGCGGGGATGAGAACAACGCCAAAGACATGGGCCTGTTCGTTTCCAATGTCGGCAAGGTGGCCTTTACGTTCGGGTGCCTTGGCATTGCGGTGCATCATACCGGCAAGGCTGAGGGCGCCGGGATGCGCGGTTCCAGCGCGCTCCACGGCGCCTGTGACGCAGAATGGGAAGTGAAGTCAGACGCTCAGAAAAGCGTTCGCCTCGCCAAGATGAAGGACGGCGAAGACGGCTTGGAATGGGTGTTCCGCCTCGTTCCGGGCGAGCTAGGTACGGACTCCGAAGGGGACGCCATTACGTCCTGCTCGGTCGATGTCCTGACCGTTCCGCAACACCCCGAAACTGTTTCGGGACGCAAGAAGCTGAAGCAACCAAGGGGGCAGAAAGGCGCGCTTCTCCTCGTCGTCAAGAAGGCGTTGTCGGAAGCCGGGATCGTGCCGCCCGTTTCCTCGCATCTGCCGGAAAACACCCAGGCCGTGACGGCCGATCAAATCAAAGCCTATGCCGAAAAGATGAACTACGGCGACGCTGCCGGGAAGCCGGATTCGTTCCGCGCAATGCTCAGCCGCGATCTTAACGGGCTGGCCGGGGACGGGTTTATTGGCCGTTGGAACGGATGGGTGTGGCTCAAATGACGGCGCCAAAGCGAAACATAATGTTGCGAAACAGCCTGAAACAGTTTCGGCCAAATCCCCCAACGGGATCAACGGTCGAGGCGAAACAAACCGAAACACCCCCCTATAAGGGGTGTTACGGTGTTTCGCTGCCCGATGGTCGGACCATTCTGGTCGAGGAAGTGCGCGGCACTTACGGCCGGGAAACGCGGGCATACCGCTGCCGGCCGGGAGACTTCATTTGGAAATACCGCAAGGGCCATTACGGCGAAGAACAGTATCAGGCCGGCGTCTGGCTAATGGCTCTTTGGGAAACGATCGGCGCGGGCGGTATCCGGGGGCTGGATCTTGCCTCGGCTGGCGGCGGTGGTTCCTATGCCGGTGGCGGGCTCTCGGCTTCGACGTGCGACGCCATTACATTCCTCACGGGCGCAACGGAAACGATCGGCAAGCGGGCTGCGGAACGCCTGTACGATCATCTGGTGACGGACCTGACGGTTAAGCAGCTCGCGGCGAAGTGGGGCCGTCCGGAAAAGAAGATGGCGGCGACTCTGGAATCTGATTTATTGGACTTGGCCGATTACCATTCGAAGGCTACGGCGCGATGAGCGAGATAACAGCACAAACGCTGCGAGAGGCTTGGGAGCGAATAGCCGCCGCTCCAATGGAGAATGGGCCTCTCGTCTTGACGCCTCGGCAAGCGGACTACTTTGCAGAATATTTTGGCACGCGGGACGCCGACGATCTGCTGAATAAACACAACGTCCTAGTGGTCAATCCTCTGCCACTGCCGAAGCGATAAAAGGAAAGGGCGGCATTCGCGCCGCCCTTCTCCCCATCCTAGTACGCTCCTAGCCATCATCACTGGTAGGCCACGCTCACCACGGCGGATGAGACGCCCAGGGGCGCGCACTAAGGGATTTTTGCTGCCAGCTCCCCCGCCAACATGGCGAGGCCGAAGAGCGAAACGGCGCACAAGGTCCAGCCGGTGAGGCTCATAGCGAGCGTCCCGCTGCGAGGTAGCCGATGACGCGCCCGACAATGCGATCCTTGGCTAGTTCCGGGCTGAGCGGGCCGAACGATGAGGCTAACCCTTCATGCGTGCTGACGGACACGGCAAGCCACGTCCCTTCGACAAGCGTTGACGGGACAAGGTGAAGGATGCGGAAGTCCTGCGCGTGCGGTGCGCGGGAAACTTCCATTGCGAACAACGCTCCCTCTTCGGGCTCCCGGTCCTTACGATCGACCACGGCAAATTCTCCCGCCTTAAGATGCGGGGCCGCGTCGTCGCGAGTGACGGGAAATGTGACAAAGCCTGCCGGGGCTTCGGGGAATGCGATAAGGGCGCAGTTCATTGGGCGCCCTCCGTCACAGACGGGATATGAAGGCGCGGCGTGCAGCCGGGCGCCTCGTCAATGCCAACACCCGCAAGCCGGTGGTAGGCTTCATCCATTCCGGCCCAAATGTTCTGAGCGGCGTCGGCCAACATGCGGGCCTCTGCCTCCATCCGCATTGCTCGGCCGTACATGAAGTCCGCAAAGTGCGCGGCCATTGCCAACTCGCCGCGCGTGGCCTCGATGAGTGTCTGGCGGGTTGAGCCGCGTCCTGCGCGATATCGGCGCCGGATCGCGGCGTCTGGAAACGGCAGGACTGTGCCGCTATATTTTTCCTTCGCCTGTTCCATAGTGAAGCTCCAACTTCTGAGGTTCGGGTGAAAGGGGCCGGGAGCGTTCGCGCGCTTCCCGGCTCCACTTTTCAGGCGCGCTTTGTGAGCGCGGCTAGGCGGCGCATGAAGGTGGTCGTCTCGTCGTCGTTCCAGTCTTGACGACCTCGGGCGATCCAGATGCGCGCAATCTCGCCAAACCCGTTGATGGTGTCGGGTTCGATGGCGAAAAGCCGATCCTCGATTTTCCAGATTTTGGCGAGGATAAGCCCGGCCTGGGCGTCCTCTTCCCTCGGTCCGATTTCCTTGGCCTCGCCGCGCCGGTAAACTTCCGCCACTTCCGCAAGGTGCTTGTCGATTTGTGCCGCAAGCTCGGCAATCTCCTTATCGTTCCGCATTTTGGTGGCCCTCCAAGGCCGTAGGGAGAAACTGGGTAAACCTCAACTTACCAAGAAGGAAAGTTTTAAACCAAAATGCTTTCCAAAACAATACCTCTCTTGCCAAGATGGAAAGAAAATGTCATATGAGGGTGATGATAAACGCTGCTCAATGCCGTGCTGCGCGCGGCCTGCTCGACTGGACGCAAGAAAGGCTGTCCGAACGGACGCGCGAGGTGGAGGAGGCCGGCCTTAGTCGGGTCTCAATCCGCAACTTCGAACGCGGCGGGGACATGCGGCCGGGAAACCGGCGTCTTCTTCGTCTTGTCTTCGAAGAAGCTGGCGTCGTTTTCATAGATCCCGGCGCCGATGGCGGGCCGGGCGTGCGATTGAAGGATGCGCCATGACACAGCAGAAACCGCGAACCGAAGTGATCCCGTCCGCTCAAGGCGAACTGTCGGCGCTTGCCAGCGCCAACGCGCCGTTCGTCTATTTCGATCTGCCTTCGACGTGGGGCTGTCAGAACGGCGTCGTGAACATCACGCTAGAGGCGATGCGGCATCTGGTGGTCGATGGCGAAGTCCGTATGGATCGCGTTGTCGCCGCGCATTTGCGCTGCCCGGTATCGGCTCTCGACGCGCTTCAGGAAATGATCGCGCACCTGAAGGCGCAACAGGCGACGCCAGAGGGCGGGGTGAACTGATGGAATGGCTGTTGCTATCCGTTCTCGTTGTCGGCCTCGCGCTCGCGCCTCTCGGTTTGCTAGCCGTACCGCCGTTCGCTCGCTTGGGGCCGATGCTCAAGGCGTCTGAACGCGCCCGGCGTGAACTGCTGCGGATGGAGCGCGAGAGGGCCGCGACCATCGCCAATCGATTGGAGCGTGTCTGATGGGCTCTCCGCTGATCCGCGAGAAGGTGCTCCTGCCTCCTCCGGGCTGGCGGAAAGCCATAACGGCTAGCGCCACTCGCCTTGCCAAGATGCGGCAAGGCTGGAAGTGCGCGGAAACCGGCGCTCCCTTGGAAAAGGGAAACTATGAACGCCACCATGATCCGCCGCTTCATCTGCGCGAGTATGATCCCTGGCGCGACGATACGATCCCGCCCGCGAACGATTACCACTATATCCGCTGTGTCCTGACGGAAGAGCATAGGCGCAAGCTGACGCCTGCGAACCGAAAGGAGATGGAAAAGACCGACCGTTGCCGCGCGATGCAAGAAAGCATCGACGCGGCCCTGACCAAACCGTGCGGGCAGAAGTATCGAAAGCGGGGCAAGATTCCCTCCCGTCCGTTCCGCCGTGCGGAGCGTATGAGATAGTATGTTACTGTATGTTCCGGTGTATTGACTTGTATGTAAAAAATTGTGGGCAGGGGTCTTGTACTATGGGGCCGAAACCCCTAAGTTATTTCCAATCTCTAGAATTGTGTCCAGACACTAGCCCGGCGACCGCGCCGGGTTTTTTATTGGGCGGGTGGCTTCTCCGGTTGCTCATACGGATTAGCCCTTTCAGACCCGCTCAATTGCCCCGGTGCCCCTGGGGCCAACTCGGCCGCTCTGGTCTGGCCGGTAACCAGAACCAGAGCGGCCTTCGATCCCGACGCAGGACGGGGGAATAAGGAAGGCGCTGGTCGATTAGAACGGCCGGCGCCCATTTCTAAGGGCTGTCCCATGACTGAACAGGCTGGCAGATACCGCGCCGCCGTTCGGGCGGGCATGACGCTGATAGATATTGGATTCGGTCACGGCCTCTCTTCTCGAAAGAGGGGCGTTATCCGGTCCCTTGTACGGGCGGGGGCTTCGGCCTCGGCAAGTCAACCTCAGGTGAACGTGCGCGGGATTCTTAGCGACGATGATCTGAGGATAGTTCGTGAGGCGGTAGGCGCTGCCGTCCTCCACGCTGTAGGGGCAAGCGCCGAATAGGAATTGTCGGGCCGTAGCGGAATGGCGCTGCGGCTCTTTTCGTATCGGAAGGAATTGTCGATGGCTGGTCCTCTTCGCCTTGTGACGGAACCTGAGGAAGAGAATTTCTATCCCAGGCTTTACCGTCTGCCCTATCCCTACGAGTACGCGGGCTATTCCTACAAGAAAGCCATGCGCCTCGCCCAAGACATTTGCTTCATCGCGGCTCGGTCGGGGCAGGTAATCAACGCCAACGCGCATCTGACGCGGCTGATTGAAGAGATGGAAAAGGCGCCGCTTGAAGAGCGTATTGCCTATGACGGCGGGGACGGGGATTGCCCGGCATGATCCCGGCCATTGAAAGATTCTGCGAAAGAGCTGGCCGGCCTCCGCACATAGCGGGAAGGCCGGTCTGCGATCTGAGCGACGCTGAACTGCTGATGACAAGCTGGCGGCTCGGTCGCGCTTTCGATATCGCGCCTGACGCAATTCGTGAGGATCCGCATGTCGGCTCGCTTCTCGATAGCGTCATAGCGGAACGTAATGAGCGCGGCGTCTGATGTTCGGGCTCGATCACGATCAACTCAACACGGCGGCGATGATCCTGGCGGCAGCCTCGATCCTGCTTATCGCCTATATGCCAGCATGGTGAATGTGATGGCTGCGCCCAAGGGTAACGACTACTGGACGTTTCGCGAGACACACGGCCGGCCTCTGACATACGCCACACCTGAACTGCTGTGGGAATCGTGCGTTGAATACTTCGAATGGGTGAAGGCCAATCCTCTCCAAGAGGAGCAGGCCGCTCATTATCAGGGCGAGGTCAAGAAATACGAGCTGACCAAGATGCGGGCCATGACCGTTGCCGGTCTCTGTCTGCACCTCGGGATCGATCGTAAGACGTGGGATGAATACCGGAAGCGGGATGATTTCTCTCCGGTCACTACGCGCGCGGACGAGATAATCCGCACTCAGAAGTTCGAGGGAGCGGCGGCGGGTTTGCTCAATGCAAACCTGATCGCCCGCGACCTGGGCCTGGCCGATCGATCCGAGCTGACCGGCAAGGACGGCGAAGCAATCAAGGTCAAGTCAGATATCGAATTGGGAAGGCGCATTGCATTTGCGCTGGCAAAGGCGGCACGCGCCGCTGACGTGCCCAAAGACTAACAGGGGATGGCCTCTGGGGGTGAGCTGCGGCGTCCCTCAAGAAAGGCCGGATGCGGTCCCCTCAATGGCGAAAGCCTGGCTCACCGTGCAATCCGGCCAACCGTAGCCACAGGATCTAATCACATGGCGCTGAATCGCTATTACCCGAACCTCGTTGTGATGACGGCCGCTGAAGAGGCGGTCAACTCAGCCGATATGGAAAATGAACACGGCCGGGGTATCCAGGTTGTCGTTCGCAACACGGCTGGCGGGGGTACGTCTCCGACTCTGACCGTGACCATACAGGGCAAAGACCCTGCGAGCGGGGAGTATTACACGCTTCTCGCCTCCACGGCGATTGCCGCCGGCACGCCTGCCACGACTGTTCTCACGGTCTATCCGGGTGTGGCGGCAACCAACAACGTCTCGGCGCCAAACGTCCTGCCGACGGTCTGGCGCATTCTCACGGCCATTGGTGGCTCGGAAACGCCAACGGTTACGGCGTCGATATCGGCGCACGTCATCAACTGACCCGGCCGAGCGCGCGGTTAACTGCGCTCAATCTCCACAGCAATAGCAAATAGCAATAGGAGAATTCACAATGGCTGTTGAAGCCCTGGTCTCACTGCATGGCCGCAAGGTCGGCATTGACGCGGACGGCGAAGTTATCGCCAACGGACGCCGCATCTCTGCCAAGGATTACGTCGCTTGCGGCTCGGCTCTCACGCTGACCGAACAGAAGCACGATGGAAAGACGATCAAGCTGGATACGCTCGCGGGCTCAACGGCAACGTTGCCGGCTGCGACTGGCTCGGGCATGAAGTTCCGGTTTGTCGTGACGGTCCTTGCCACGTCGAACAGCCACAAAATTCAGGTGGCGAATTCAAGCGACACCATGCAGGGCATCATCTGGGGCGTGCGTGTCGATTCCGGCAACGCTGTCCTGGCGTTCGCTGCCGGCGCCACTGCCGACACGATCACGCTTGACCGTTCGGACAACGGCTCTGTCTCGCTCGGTGAGTGGGTCGAGGTCGAGGATATCGCTGCCAACAAATGGCAGGTGACGGGCGTTCTCTCTGCGACTGGCGCGGCGTTCGCCACTCCGTTCTCGGCGGGCGTCTAATCACGAATGACTGACACTCTTGACGTTCTGCTGGCGAGGCTTGGAGCCTTGCCGGCAGAAGACCGTCAAGAGATTGAGCGCGCTGCTGACGAGATAATCAGTGACGCGGTGTGGGTTCCGAATCCGGGGCCTCAGACAGAAGCCTATTTGAGTGAAGCGGATGAGCTGTTCTACGGCGGTGAAGCCGGGGGCGGTAAGACTGATCTGCTGATTGGTGCGGCACTAACCGCGCATCAAGATTCGATCCTGTTCCGTCGCACGATTGATGACGCGAAAGACCTGGCTATCCGGGCGCGTGATATCGCGGGCGAGGATGCCGGGTATAACGGGCAGGATAAGCTCCTTTCCCTCGGGCACCGCAAGGTCCGCTTTGGCGGCCTGCAATACGAGGAAGACGCGCAACGGCAGAAAGGCCGGCCGCGCGATCTGTATGGCTTTGACGAGATAGGCGACTTTTCGGAGACGCAATATCTGTTCGTCACGACATGGAATCGATCGGCAAAGAACGGACCTGACGGCAAGCCTCAGCGTTGCCGGATCATCTGCACGGGCAATCCGCCGACGACACAATCGGGCCTCTGGGTGACGCGGTATTGGGGGGCGTGGCTAGACCCGGCGCATCCTAACCCGGCGAAAGAGGGTGAGCTGCGTTGGTACATTCGCGGCGCGAAGGATGAGGATATCGAGGTCGATGGTCCTGGGCCTCACGTTGTCGAGTGGGATCATAAGGCAGTGTATGCGCGCTCACGCACGTTCATTCGTGCGGGCCTGAAAGATAACCCTGACCTGACGCGTGATCCGTCATACGAAGCTCAGTTGGACTCGCTGCCGGCGCTTTTCAAAGACGCCTATCGGGACGGCAAGTTCAAGATGGTCCTGCGGGACGAAGACAGCCAAGTCATTCCCACGGAATGGATCATGGCTGCTCAAGCCCGGTGGAAGCCTGACGGCTGGCAAGAATTTCCGATGACAGCGATGGCGCTGGATCCCGCTGGCGGCGGTCTGGACAGCGCGGCGCTGGCTTATCGGCATGGCGGGTGGTTCGGAGAACTGGATACCGCTCAAGGTGTAGAGACAAAGGACGGCTCGCACGCGGCGGGCATGATCGTGAAGCGTCGCAAGGCCGGCTGCCCGGTCGTGGTCGATGTCGGCGGGGGGTATGCCGGCGCCGTCATGCAGGTTCTCAAGGAAAATTCGATCCTTGTTCACCCATTCAACGGGGCAAACACGTCAACCGCTAAGACGCGGGATGGAACGCTGCGCTTCAAAAACAAGCGCGCTGAGGCCGTTTGGAAGCTGCGAGAGGATTTGGACCCGGAGCAAGAGGGAGGATCGCCCATCGCTCTGCCTCCCGACCCTGAACTGCTCGCGGATCTGGCGTCCTTCAGATTTGAGCCTACGGCTCAAGGATTGAAGCTCGGAAGTAAGGACGATCAGCGCGACTTGCTCGGCCGCTCGCCCGGCAAGGGCGATGCGGTCGTGATGTGTTACTCGGAGGGCAACGTGGCTGTGCGTCGCAAGCTCTCTAGGGATCGCATGGGCGGGGGCACGCCAAGGGTCGTTCGCCAATACGCACACATGAAAAACATTCCGCGCTGAGTTCGGGGAACAAGCGCGAAAGGAGAATTTGATGGCTGCTATTTTCTCAAAGCCGAAGACGCCGAAGATTCCGCCTCCTCAGAAAATGCCGGATCCCGTTGACCCGGCCCTGATGGAAGAGCGTCGCCGCAAACAGGCTGACATGATGCGCCGTGGTGGTCGTGAATCCACGATCCTTTCGGATGCTCTGTCTGGTTCCACGGGCAAGCTCGGCGCGTGACTTCCTCGCTGGACTCTCGCGCGAAAGATCTGGTGCGGATAGGCGACGGGCTTCATTCGAAGCGCGCGTCGCTTCTGACACTCTGGCAAGATGTCGCGGAAAACTTCTATCCGGAGCGCGCTGACTTCACGACGACGCGCTACACGGGGCAGGAGTTCGCCTCGCACCTGATGAGTTCCTACCCGGTCCAGGCTCGCCGCGATCTTGGCAATATGTTCGCGTCCATGCTGCGGCCTCGGTCCACGAACAAGCCGTGGTTTGAAATTCACGTCCAAGACGATGAGGTTGACGAGCGCGACGACGCGCGCGCGTGGCTTGAATGGGCCACGGGCGTCCAGCGTCGCGCGATGTATGATCCCGTCGCCTGCATGACAAAGGCTACCAATCAGGCCGATCATGATTTCGTGACGTTCGGGCAAGCGATCCTGGAACTGCGCACGAATAGCGCGCTGGATGCGCTGCTCTATCGGACATGGCATCTGCGCGATGGTGCCTGGCTGGAAAACGAGGGCGGCCGGGTTGACTGTATGCACCTGAATTGGGCGCCAACGGTTCGCCAGCTCGTCAAGATGTTTCCGGGCAAGCTGCACCGTGAGGTCGCCAAGTGCGCCGACAAGGAACCTGACCGCGAGATAAAATGCCGCCGCGTGGTGGTGCCTCGCGATGAGTATGGATACCGCGATGGCCGGGCTCCTCGGGCCGGGTACTATTCGCTTTATATCGATCTCGAAAATCAGCATGTGATGGAAGAGGGGCCGATCTCCCGCTTCCCCTACATCGTGCCTCGCTGGCAAACGATTGCGGGTTGTCAGTATGCGCGCTCGCCGGCAACTGAGATTGTCCTTCCGGACGCTCGTTCGCTGCAAACCTTTACCCGTGTCCTGATGGAAGCGGGCGAGAAGGCGGCTGACCCGCCGATGATCGCGGTTCAAGAGGCGCTGCGTTCGGACTTCGCCACCTATGCCGGTGGCGTGACATGGGCTGACGCTGAATACGATGAGCGGCTGGGCGATGTCCTGCGTCCGCTGAACGCGGACTATCGCGGCCTTCCCTTCGGGGAAAACATGGCGAAGGACATGCGCGAGGCAATCGCCTCCGGGTTCTACATCAACAAGATTACGCTGCCACCCGACATTGGCGACATGACGGCTTACGAAACCCGCAAGCGCATTGAAGAACATGTGCGCTCGGCCGCGCCGCTGTTTGAGCCGGTCGAAGAGGAATACACGGCGCGTCTGTGCGAAGGCACATTCGAAGAGCTGATGGCCAACGGTGCGTTTGGCTCGATCGAAGACATGCCGGAAGTGCTGCGCGACAAAACCCTGCGCTTCAACTTCACAAGCCCACTGCGCGAGGCGGAAGACGAGATGAAGGCTCGCCGCTTCGTTGAGGGCGCCGAGATTCTGAAGACAGCGGCCGAGATTGATCCGGCGCAAATCCAGAACGTCAACATTACCAAGGTCACGCGCGAAGCCCTGCGGGGTCTCGGCTTCCCTGCTGACTGGCTGAACCCGGAAGAAGCGGTGGACGTTGCGCGCGAACAGGCGGCGCAAGCGGCCCAAACGCAAGCCATTGCGCAACAGGCTGACGCGGCGGTCGAGATTGCCGGCAAGGTTGGCCCGGCCGTTGATGGTCTCGCCAAGGCGGGCGTTCGCTGATGGTGGCCAAGGTGAAGCGCGAGTTGTGGCATCCCGCGGAATGGGAAGTCGCGGACGCTGGCGCCCTACAGGCGTTGGAACGCGGCGACGCTACGCCAGAACAACAGAAGCGGGCTCTCGGTTGGATCATTACAAGGGCGGCGATGACGTATGAACAGTCATTCGACCCGTCGAACGCTCGGGTGAGTGATTTCGTGGAAGGCAAGAGGTCGGTCGGTAACCAGGTCGTCAAGATGCTGCGCCTGAACCTCGCTGAGTTCCGGACGGATGGAAAGCAGAAGGACAAAACATGACGGAAGTACTTGCGGCCGGCGCCGATCTTGATACTGGCGCCGATGAAACGGAAACGGCTGCGGTAGCCGGTACTCCTGCGGTCGATGAGAAGACGGCGGGCGCGGATGCGACTGCGGACACTGCGGCGGTAAGCACGCTGCCGGAAAACTGGCGCGCGCTGATTGCTGGCGAAGACAAATCGCTCTTGAAGACGTTAGAGAGGATCAAGGATCCGGCCGATGTCGGCAAGAAGATTGCTGAGCTGAACAAGCTGGCGGGGCAGAAGGGCGCCGCTCCGAAGAAACCGGGAGAGGGCGCGACTGCGGAAGAGGTCGCGGCCTATCGCGAGGCGGTCGGGCTGCCGCCGAAGGCAGACGCCTATCTTGAAAAGCTGGCGCTGCCTGACGGTCGCGTTCTCGGGGATGAAGACAAGGCTATCGCCGCGAACTTCGCTGAAAGCGTGTTCGGCGCGGACTATTCCCAGGCGCAGTTTGACAAGGCTATCGACTGGTATCTTAGCCACGTCGAAACCTCGCACGCTGAAATGATCGAGAACGACGAAGCGTTCAAGGATGAAAGCCGGAAGGCGCTCAAGGAAGAGATGGGGCCGCACTATCAGCGTAACCTTCGCGCTGTCGGCCTGCTGTTTCAGGAAGCCCCGGATGGGCTCTGGGATGCGGTCCAGAAGGCGCGCACGCCTGACGGTCGCCTGCTCGGTAATGACGCTGGCTTCATTCGCTGGGCGTCAAAGCTGGGCCTGGAGCTGCATCCTGCGGCAAGTGTGATGCCGGCTGGTGCGACGGACGGCAAGGCGCTGGATTCCGAAATTGCGGAGTTGCGCAAGCTCGCGGGCGATAAAACGTCCGACTATTGGGTCGGCCCGACCGCCACGGCCAAACAGGCGAGATATCTGGAATTGTTGTCTGCGAAAGAGCGGCTAACCGCGAAACGCTGACAACCTTCGGCATTCGTCACCGGACACCCCGCTAAGCGGCCCCGGTGAGATTGCCAGCAATACCACTGCTTACGAGAAGCCCCAGAGGGCAGATAGCGGCCCCTTCGATTGGTCGAAGGACACCCCGCGCGCCTGTGCCTTTGGACACCCTGAACGTGAGCCTGAACGAAACCAAAACTCCGAAAGGGTACTGACATGGCTGATACAGCCTTCCAAACCCAGTACCGCGAAGAGTTCATCTCTGGCTTTGAACAGGGCGTTACGCTTCTCAAAGCCTCGGTGACCTCTGAAGCGGTCGTCAAGGGCAATACCGCCACCTTCCTCGTCGCTGACAGCGGCGATGACACTGCCGTTACGCGCGGCGCCAATGGCCTGATCCCGTCCAGCACGGACAATCTGGTCCAGGCTTCCGCGACGCTCGCGGAGTGGCACAACCTGCGTAAAAAGACCGGCTTCAACATTTTTGCCGGGCAGGGCGATCAGCGAAAGATCATGCAGCAGAACACGCTGAAGGTGATGAATCGCAAGATCGATCAGGAAATCATCGACATTCTGGATACCGGCACGGTCCAGGTTTCGGCCTCGGCCGCGACTGGCGATGTCGCTCTGGTGATGAAGGCGCTGTCGAAGCTCGGCAACGCTGACGTTCCGATTGATGAAGAGGAAAACATGTTCGGCGTGATTACGCCGGCCCTGTGGGCGTACCTCTCGCAGACCAAGGAATTCTCGTCCGGCGAATATGTGGACGTGAAGACCTTTACCGGCGCCAACAAGGCGATGTGGCGCTGGAACGGCGTCAACTGGATCCGTTCCTCGCGCCTCACGGGCAAGGGCACGGCTTCTGCGAAGTGCTACATCTACCATCGTGCGGCCGTTGGCCATGCGGTGGACACTGCGGGACTGGCCATGCCGGTCGGCTATGACGATGAGCAGGATTACTCCTGGGCTCGTTGCACGGCCTACATGGGTTCCGTGAAACTCCAGAACGACGGCATTGTGCAGATTCTGCATGATGACTCGGCGTATTCGTAAGGGGAGCATAGAAAATGGCTTACGCTACTTCTCGCCTGCATCTCCTCGTTTCCGGTATCGGTTCGTCTCCGTCCCTGTGGGTTTACCGCTCGGATGAGGCGCACGGCACCGTTGACGGTACGGACTACTTCACTGACGCAAAAGAGCGCGGCATGAAGGCTGGTGACGTTGTTATCAACGTCTTCGAAACCGGCTTCCTGGGCACGCTTCACGCGGTCGCTGAGGTGGATTCGGACGGCAACGCCACCCTCTCGGCGGCTGTCCTGTCCTAACGAAACTGACGGGCGAGCCTCCGGGCTCGCTCGTCTCCCCGCCTATTCTCAATCTCAGAAGGAATTACTAATGGCCGATGCCCCCAAGGCTGCGGAAGCTCCCGCTCGTGCCTATCAGATTTCAACGTCGCGCTTCCGTGCGGCCGAAGCCATCCGGAATGTATGGTCGATCGTGCCAGAAGCCGGCACGCCATATGCGAGCGTTCTAAAGCGCGAGTATTGGGCGAACATCTCCAATCGCCTGCGGCCGGCCGATCGCATCGAAGTGATGCCGGAAGACGGCACGTTCTTCGCGGAACTGATTGTCCGCTCAACCGGCAACTCGTGGGCCTCGGTGGCGGAGCTGCGCAAGGTCGATCTCGCTGATGACAAGCCTGCCGATGACGCGCTGGTCGCGGTGCGGTGGCTTGATCCGCACAAGCGTTACGGCGTCGTGCGCGTGAAGGACAACCACGTCCTGCGTCATGGCTTCCAGGACAAGGGCGATGCCCTGAAGTGGTCGGCCTCAACCGAAGCGATGAAGGCGGCGGCCTGATATGGGAACGACGCGGCTCCAACTCTACAACGGCGCGCTGCGCGAGCTGGGCGAAACCCGGCTCGCGTCGCTGACGGAGAACCGTGAGCCGCGTCGCGCTCTCGATGACTTTTACGACCAGGCGGTGAACTACTGCCTGGAAGCTGGCCAGTGGAATTTCGCGCTGCGCTCGGTCGAGTTTACCGCGAATGAAGATATCGAGGCGGAATTCGGCTATACCTACACCTTCGACAAGCCGAGCGATTGGATCAGGACGGCCGCGCTGACTTCCGATGAGCATGGGCGGCTAACGCTCCTGCAATATCAGGATGAGAGCCAATACTGGTTCGCGGATATCAACCCGATCTATGTCCGCTATGTCTCGAACGACGAGTCTTTCGGGCTGGATCTTGGCGCTTGGCCGTCGCGCTTCACCCGCTTTGTCGAGCTGTATCTGGCCTATCTCGCATGTGAGCGGCTGACACAGAACGCCACGAAACGCCGCGAACTTGCGGCTGATCTGAAGGCGGCAAAGAAAGAAGCTCTCAACTCCGATGCCATGAACGACGCCGGCCCAAGGTTTTCGCCGCCGGGCCGCGTCGTGCGCTCGCGAATGGGCGGCTGGTGGCATGGCCGCAATTATGAGCGTGGCTGATGTCCTCTAAGGGGAATTATCCGCTCCTCGCTTTTAACCGTGGGCTTGTGTCGTCGTCGGCCCTGGCGCGCGTCGATGTCGAGAGGATCAAGCTCTCGGCCGAAGTCATGACGAATTGGCTTCCGAAGACGCAAGGATCGATGAAGTTTCGGCCGGGCCTGCAATTCCTCGGCTCGTCCAAGGATGACGCAGCGGCGCGCTGGATCGAATTTGTTGCCAGCACCACGAACACGGCGCTTCTCGAAATAACGGACGAGGCGCTCCGGGTCTGGATTGACGATGAAGTGATGACGCGCCCAAGCGTCGCCACGACGATTTCAAATGGAAGTTTTGCCTCGGATACTGGGTGGACTAGCACGCTGACCGGGGATGCAACGTCCACGTTCGGTGGTTCGGGCCTGATCCTGAACGCGGAAACGCGCGGCGGGCTTGCCAAGGTCACGCGGGAAATTACCGTCCTGGCTGGCGATCAAGGCGAAGAACATGCGCTGCGCATTGTCGTTGACCGTGGCCCGGTCGTGTTCCGCTGCGGCTCGGCTGACGGAACGGATAACTACATCTCAGAAGCCTCTTTAGGGCCGGGTGTCCATAGCCTGGCCTTCACGCCTATTTCCAATTTCCATCTTACATTTCAGACAAGCCTCGACCGCGATATCATCGTTGAGTCTATTTCGGTCGAGGGCTCGGGCGAAGTCGAACTGACGGCGCCTTGGCTTGCGGCTGATCTGGATAAAATTAGGACGGATCAATCTGCGGACGTGGTGTATGTGGCCTGCGAGGGCTATCAGCCGCGCAAGATTGAGCGTCGCGGGACAGGCCGTTCCTGGTCGATCGTCAAGAGCCAGCCCGAAGACGGGCCGTTCTCTGCCACGCGCACGTCTTCAAGCGTCAAGCTGAAGCCGGGCGCGACGTTTGGCAATACAACGCTGACCGCTGACCGCGCGTTCTTCAAGTCCTCGCATGTCGGCGCGACGTTCCGGCTTTTTCACAAGGGCTATAACGGGTCGTTCAAACTGGGCGGGGAGGATCAATATACCGATCCTTGGCGCGTTACCGGCGTGAACAATCCGGATAGCACGGACCTCAGCGGTGCGGGCTATTCGGATAGGGATTGGTCGGCTGTGATTGCCGGCACATGGTCGGGAACGCTGCGCGTCCAGCGGTCGTTTGAGGTCGATGGCGAAGACGGCGGCTATGTCGATTTTCGCGAGGGAACGTCTGTCACCACGACGGACATAACGGCCAACGCCACGATCACGAATACCGACGAGGATGATAACTCGGCGGTTTTCTACCGTATTGGCTTCAAGCCGGGTGAATACACCTCGGGCACGGCTGAAATAGCTGTGTCCTATGATGGCGGCGGCGATTACGGCATCTGCCGTGTGACGGGCTTTACGTCCGAAACCCAGGTCGATATCGAAATCCTGCGGCCCTTCACGGGTACGGACTACACGGACAATTGGCGCGAAGGCGAATGGTCCGATTTGCGCGGCTGGCCTACGGAAGTGAAGTTTTATGAGGGCCGGCTGTGGTGGTCTGGCCGCAAAATCTGGGGCTCGGTCTCGGATAGCTTCGAAAGTTTCAGTGACGATATCGAAGGCGATAGCGGGCCAATCAACCGATCCCTGACCGGGCCGGTGGATACCGTCAATTTTATGTTGCCGCTGCAACGGCTTATCCTCGGGACGGCTGGGTCGGAAATATCAATCCGCTCGTCGTCCTTCGATGAGCCTCTGACGCCAGCAAACACGATGGCGAAAGACGCTTCGACGCAAGGATCCGCCACAACGCGCGCGGCCAAGGTGGATTCGCGCGGCATCTTCGTCCAGCGGTCCAAGAAGCGCGTTTTTGAACTGATCTATGACTCTGAGGCTTACGATTACCGGCCTTCCGAGCTGACGCTTCTGTGCCCGGATATTGCGGATGGAACCTCCTTTGCCGGCCTTGCGGTCCAGCGCCAGCCCGACACGCGAATCCATTTCTGGTTCGCGGACGGGCGGGTCGCTGTCCTGACATATGAGCCGCGCGAGGAGCTGAACTGCTGGTCGATTGTCGATACAAGCGGCGCCGACGGCGAGGTCGAGGCCGTCATGGTCCTGCCCGGCGACGATGAAGACCGGGTTTATTACCACGTCAAGCGCACGATCGATGGTCAGACGAAACGCTACCTGGAGAAGTGGGCGCTTGATAGCGAATGCGTCGGCGGCACGCTGAACAAGCAGGCCGATAGCTTCATCACCTATTCCGGAAGCGCGACAAACACGCTGACGGGCCTCGATCATCTGGAGGGCGAAGATGTCGTGGTCTGGGCTGACGGCAATGCGCTGGAAGACGATGACGGCGATATCGAGACGTTCACGGTTTCCAGCGGGTCGATAACCCTGCCGGCGTCCTACTCGAATATGGTGGCGGGTCTGCCCTACACGGCGCCCTGGCGCTCCACAAAGCTCGCCTATGGCGGTTTGCTTGGAACGTCTCTGACCCAGAAAAAGCGGATCAATTATCTGGGCGTCATTCTCGCGAACGCGCACCATAAGGGCCTGCAATTCGGCCCTGATTTCGACACGATGGATGATCTGCCGCAAGTCTATCAGGGCGCCGTTGTCGAGTCGGGGACGGTTTACACGTCCTATGACGCGCCAGCCTTCGAATTCCCCGGTCTGTGGAATACGGACGCGCGGCTTTGCCTTCGGGCAAATGCGCCGCGTCCGTGTGAAGTGCTGGCCGCTGTTGTTGGGATGAACACCGAAGACAAGGCATGAAGCGGCGTAAACTGCGGCGGCTGTCCATCCGACCGGCGACGCGCGCCGATCTCCTGGCGCTCATGCCTGATGACCATACGCTGGCTTATAGCGTGCGGGGCTTTGTCGCCACCGTAGGGCGGCGGGAAAAGGTAATCGCGGGCTGGGGCGTGGCGTTCGTGCGTGGCCGTGTATGGGCCTTCTGCAAGCTCCACGATGAGGCCCGGCCTTACCGGGTGCGAATGCACAAGGAAGCCATTGGCTTCATCAAGGATCTGAGGGCGAGGCATCGCCTGATTTACGCAAATGCTGACGAGCGCGAACCAACGGCTGTCCGGTGGTTGACGCGGCTCGGGTTCGAACACTGTGAAGGGACGTTGTATCGCCTATGGCAGAACTAGCAATGGCGGCCATGATTGCCGGGACGGCTATAACCGCTGGCGGCACCCTTGCGGCCGGAAACGCGGCGGAAGCTGAAGGCGAATTCGCCGCGAAACAATACGATATCAAGGCCAAGGAAGAGCGCGCGGCTTCTCAGCGCGAGGCTATCCAGCAGCGCAAGGAAACGGGCCTTATCCTGTCCAGACAGCAGGCGCTTGCCGCGTCGTCTGGCCTCGGTGCGCTCGATCCCACAATTCTCGATCTGGCCGGCGACACGGTTCAAGAGGGCGGATACCGCGAAGACCTGATGCGCTACGGCGGTGAAGAGCGCGCTGCCGGGCTTCGCCTTCAGGGCGAGTCGGCGCGCTTCTCTGGCGACAATGCGCAGCGCGGCTCCATGTGGGCCGCTGCGGGTACGCTTCTCTCGGGCATCGGCTCGGCTGGCATGTATGGCAAATACGGTGAGGGCGGGCCTCCGGGCTCTCGCGCTGCCTCCCGTGGCCCGGCTTACGGGTGATCTGAATGGCAACAAAGCTCCCAGGCGCGGAAGCTCTCGGCGGTCTGCCGTCTGCACGTTCCGGCCGTCCTATCGCGGATATCAATTTGCAGGCGGAAGGGCGCGGCATTGCTGCGGCCGGCCGTGGTTTGCAGAACGCGGGCGAAGACATGGCAACCGCCGTGGCGAAAGCCCGCAAGGAAGACGACGCGCTTGATCTTGCTCGGGCGGAAGCCAAGGCGACGGAAAGCCTGACGGCGCTTGAACGCGGGTTCGATAACGACCCCGACTATGGCACCTATGATGAGCGGTATAGGGACGGCTCGGCCAAGGTTTTGAATGAAGCCGGCTCCCTGATCCGCAATCCCAAGGTTCGCGAACTGTGGTCGGTTCGCAAAAGCGAAGAGGTCACGCGCTCGCGCGACCGTGTAGTGACCAAGGGCACGGCGCTCCAGCGGGAACAGAAGGTCGTTGATTACGATACGGCGCTTCAAGCCCATCGCGATATCCTGGCTGACCCCAATTCAAATGAAGAGCAGCGCAAGATTGCTCGGGCGAACCTCGAAAACGGTATCAAGATGGGCGCTGGCGTCGGGCTCTATAGCCCGTCGCAAGCGGCCGAGCGTGAAGAAAAATGGGTCAAGGGGTCGATCTATAACCGTGAGCTGATGCGCGCGGAAAATGATCCCGATTCCGTTCTTCGCGAAAGCTCGGTTGCCGCGCGGATTGTCGGCGTCGAAAGCAACGGTCGTGCGGACGCTCGGCCGATCGATCCTGAAACCGGCAAGCCGCTGTCTTCGGCCTATGGCGCGGGGCAGTTTACGGAACGGACCTGGCTCAACACGATTGCGAAGCATCGTCCGGATTTGGCTGCGGGCAAGTCGAAAGAGGAAATTCTGGCTCTGCGTGGTGACGGCGATTTGTCGTTCGCCATGACGGAAGCGCACGCCAAGGATAACGCGGCCTATCTGGAATCTCAGGGCATTGCCAATCCGAGCGACGGCGCGGTCTATCTCGCGCATTTCGCGGGCGCTGATGGCGCCACGAAATTGCTCAAGGCCGATCCTGGCGCGAGTGCTGAAACAATCCTCGGCGCCAAGGCCGTCATGGCGAACAAATCGGTTCTCAAGGGCAAGACGGCCGGCGAGGTCGTGGCTTGGGCTCATAAGAAAATGGGCGAGGCCAACACATATGCCGAGTTGTCACCTGAACAGCGGTTCAAGATTCAGGAAACCGCGACGCGAACAAAGGATCTCCGCGATACGGAAGCCAAGCGCCAAGCCAAGGCGCTGATGGAAACCCGCGTGAACGATCTGAAAAACCGGATGATTGATGGCAAGGCCGGCGTTGCCGACATCGAAGAGGCGCGCGGCGATTGGCTGACGGACGCTGACGATGTGAAGGGGCTTTATACCTTCCTCGAAAACGTCGAAACGGACATGAACGTCAACCGCGTCGCGGTCGATAAATTCGCTGATACCGGCTCGGTGTGGGACGCGACGGATAAGGACGATAAGAAGCGCGTCGATGCGCTGTTCGGGAAAGAGGGCGCCATCTCGCTCGCTGAGCGCGATGAGGCGTTCGTGGGGGAAACCCTCCTGCCGATCGTTCAGCGTACCTCTATGGTCCCGCGCGAGGCCAAGGGCGCGCTTGTCTCGATGATGCGTTCCCAGGACGTGCCTACGGTCCAGTTCGCACTAGAAACGATGGATCGCATTGAGCGCACAAACCCGGAAGCGTTCCGGCGTGACATGGGCGAAGACGCACAAAAGAAGCTCCTGACTTGGCGTTCGCAGTCGGCCTATCGCAAGCCGGAAGAGATTGTCGAAGAGCTGCGCAAGGCTGACGATCCGGCGACGGCGAAGGCGCGCGAGACGCTGAAAAAAGACGGCGAAAAGCTCGCGGCGAAGATCGAGGATACCGATATCCTCGATCACTTCGGCGCGGATACCGCTGAGATTCCGCTGGTTGCCGGCGCCATGCGCTATGATTTCGACAATCTTTATGCGGCGGAGTACGCCCGTACTGGCGACGCTGACCAAGCCCGCGAGAACGCCTTTACATTGCTCGGCAATCAATGGGGCAAAACAGATATCGGCGGCTCCGATCGCCTGATGCGATATCCGCCCGAAAAGATTTATCCGCGCGTCGGTGGAAGCCATGACTGGATTGCCAAACAGGCGGAAGCCGAGTTGCGGCCGATCATAGGCGAGGGCAAGGCGTTTGTTCTCGTGACGGACTCGCGGACTGAAAGTGATATTCGACGCGGCGGAAGGCCGAGCTATGCCGTGGTGACGCGGGATGAAAACGGCGTGTTCTCCTCGGTGCGTGATGAGAACGGCCGTCCGGCCCGTATCGATTTTGATTATCGCCCGGCTGAAGATGAAGAGCTGGCGCGCGCCGATCTCGAACGAGCGTTTGAGATGGCGGGTGTTCCGGAGCGTGAACGGCTTCGCGCTGAAATTCGCGAACGTGCGGCGTCGGGTTCTCCGATGAGCCTTTCGGAAGCTGCTCAGCGTCGCGCGCAAATCCGCGAAGAGACGCGCACGGCGAAACGCCGGGCCGGTGCTGCGGTGGCTGACTTCGGCAAGGGCGAACCGATCGACAACCAAGAGGCTGCGGCTCGCACGCTTCAAGGCATGATGCAGGGCGGCGTCTGATGCCGGTTTTCTTTGACGATGAAAAGGAACTGCCGGCCGCGCGTGGCGGAATGGGGCAGGGTCTCGGTCCTTCTGAGCCTGACCCGTCCTTCGGTGACGTGGCTGCGGCGGCTTTCCGGCAAGAGAACCTTATCGGCTCTGCCGTCGATGCTCTCGCGGGCAAGCCGTCCTTTGAATTTGAGCCTGATTACAACCCTTGGGATGATATTAGGGATACCGATTACGGCCGCAACTATGCTGACCGCTTTGTCGGCGTGGGTTCGGCCGCTGAAACCGGCTGGGTCAAGTCGCGTATTGATCGCGAAGAGGCTGACCGCCGCACGATAGAGGCGGGCGGCGCTGCTGGCGTCGCCGCATCGATCGCGGCGGGCGTGCTGGATCCCACAATCCTTATGCCTGGCTCGCTGGCTCTTAAGGGCGTCAAGGCGGGCGCGGTGGCTCGCGGGGCTCTGGGTGCTGGTGCGGCGGGCGCGGCTGCTACAGCGGTCCAGGAGGCCGGTCTACAGGCAACGCAAGAAGTCCGCACGCCGGGAGAGGGTGCGCTTAACATCGCGGCTGGTACGCTCCTGGGCGGCATTCTGGGCGGTGGCGCTGCGGCGCTGAGCAAAGCCGAGTTCGCCGCCGTTGAACGCAAGTTCTCGGACGTGATGACGGGCGCGGAGCCCGATGTCCTGCCTCCGGGCGGTGCCTCGGCCGGCGCAGCTGTGACGAGTGAGGCGCGGGGCTCGGGCGAGCTGGTCGGCGCGCTCGGGATGGAACGCATTGCGTCGGCGCCGGGTATCGGCTCGCCGGTCACGCGATTGCAGACAAGCGAATTCGAATCCGCGCGAAACACGGTTCGGGATGTTTCGGACGCTGGAGCGACGCTGCGCGAGAATGCCGAGTTTATCCCAACGTCTCCGGGTGGAACGATCGAGAACCGTATCACCATGCGGCGCGGCGGCCTTGGGGCCGCTATCGCGCAAATGGACGGGTTCTATGCGCAATACTGGTTCGGCACGGGTTCCCCTGGCCTCGCCAAACGCCTCGCGGCGCCTGCGCGTTCGGAAGTCGCGCGGTGGACTGGCACGTCTGGCGGCAAACTGACGGCTCAAGAATTCAGGGTGGAAGTCGGCCGCGCAATGGCGCGGAACGACGAACACCCTGTCCCGGAAGTGGCGCAAGCGGCGAAACTGTTTCGTGAACGTGTGTTCGATCCGCTGAAGAATGAAGCCATAGCGAACCGTTTGCCGGGCTTCTTCGATGGCATGAAGACGACCGGGGCCGATAGTTACGTCAACCGTGTCTATAACCGCGAACGCATCATTGCTCAGCGCGACCGCTGGACGGGAACGCTGTTTGATTACTTCAAGGAGAACCGGGACGCTGCCGGCCGCAAGGTCAAGTTTCTGACGGACAGGCGAAGCGAGACGGACGTTGAGGGGCAGATGGCCCGTGAACGTCTCGGGGTAGAGGTCGAAGGGTTCTTCGGCCGTCGCTCCCAGGCTCGCCGCGCTCGGGCTGAAACAAACCGCACGGTGCAGGAAACCGGCGCCGATCTGCGTGAGGTCACGCGAGACCTGGAGCGCCAGACCCGCACGGACGCGAAAGAGGGTATTGCGCCCTACAAGTCCCTGCTGCGGGATTTGCGGCGGGGGCGTGGCCCTGAGAATCCTACCGATCTGGTTGAGTTTGTCCGCAAGGCTGGCGGAATGCGAACGGGGCGCTATGACGCGGCGGGCCGCGAGAAGTGGTCAACGGATTCGGCCGCTGAGCTGCAACATATCTTCGAAGGCAAATCGACTCGGGGCCTGTTCCGCAAAGGCGGTATGGACCCGGAGCAGATGTTGGTTTCCGCGATCGAGGAGGGCTATCTGCCGCCGGGCGCGACGCTGGATGATTTCATAAATGCGTTGTCCCGCAACAATCGCGGCGAACGGGTGTTCTCGGAATTGGACGCTGCGGCCGTCGAATATAATGACAGCATCGCTGACCTATTGGACGAGCTGGGCGAGCGCGGCGTTGATGTCTCGAAAGCCACTCCGGAAGAGTTGGCGGAAGTCATGCGCGGGGCGCGCGACGTTCCGCCGTCGCCTCGGGCTCAAAAGCTCATGGCCGAGATTGAAGACGTGGCGCGGGCCTTCGATGAGGGCGCGGTAAAACTGGAAAACCTCGACGCGCTGCTTCGATCGATGGATGAGTCGGCGCCGGAAATTGCGGAAGCCGGGCGGTCTCTGCGCACTCAGTTGCGCGAGATAGCCAAGGCCGGCCGTCAGCTTGAACGTGAAGCCTCCGATGTCGCCAAGTTCGCGGATTTGTCTGATGACGAATTGCGGTCGGTGGTCGATGAGGTAACCGATACGATCCTCGGCAATAGTCCTAACCGGCTCGCCTATCTGGATCTTGTTGCGGGGCCTCGTGGGCCGCTTCGTGAGCGTGTCCTGAAAATCGCGGACGAGCGCATCGAGGATTTTCTAGAACGCGATATCGAGAAGCTGGCGCGTATCTACACGCGCACGATGTCTTCGGATATCGAGCTGGTTTCCAAGTTCGGTTCAACCGATATGGGCGAACCGTTGCGCAAGCTCCAGGATGAGAAGAACGCGCGCCTTGCGGCGGCTGGGAGCGACGCTGAACGGACGCGGATAGAGAAGGCATACCAGACAGCGAAAACCGATCTGGAAGCCCTGCGCGACCGCGTGAGGGGCGTTTACAAAATGCCCGATGATCCCAACGGGTTCGCCTATCGCGCTGCGAAGGTGGCGCTGAACATGAATTATCTGCGCCTCCTGGGCGGTATGACGCTCTCGGCCATTCCTGACATGGCGCGGCCGATCATGGTCCACGGGGCAACCCGTGTTTTCCGCGACGGATGGGCGCCGATGGTCAAGAATCTCGGGACGTTCAAGCTCGCGGCGAATGAAGTGAAGTTGGCTGGCACGGCGCTGGATATGGTCCTCGACACTCGCGCCCAATCGATGGCCGATCTGTTCGATGACTGGCAACGGGGCTCAAAGTTCGAACGCGGCGTTGAGGCTTTGGGCTCGCGCTTCGGCCTCGTGTCGCTCATGGCTCCCTGGAATACGGCCATGAAGCAATTGGTCGGCGTCGTTTCGATGTCGGAAATTCTCCGGGCCTCTCATGCCGTGGTCGAGGGCAAGGCAACGGCAAAGCAAATACAGAACCTTGCGGCGTCCGGTATTGACGCGGATATGGCAAGGCGGATTTCGGAGCAATATCAGATTGGCGGGACGTTCAAGGATGGGCTGTTCCTGCCGAATACGGAAGACTGGACGGACGGGCTGGCCCGCGACGCCTTCCGCACGGCTATCGTGCGGGAAGTCGAGCGGGCGATTATCACGCCTGGGTTAGAAAAGCCGCTATGGATGTCCACCACGCTCGGGCGTGTTGTCGGGCAGTTCAAGAGCTTCGCCTATGCGTCAAATCAGAAGGTTCTTGTTGCCGGTTTGCAGCAACGCGATGCGGCGTTCGTGTCTGGCTCCATGCTGGCGCTCGGCCTCGGGGCTTTGGCCTATTGGGCCAAATCCCAGGCGCGCGGTGAACAAGGCGAAAAGTCCCTGGCTGATGCGGGCGCGGCGAAGTGGGCGGTCGAGGCTTTCGATAACTCCGGGCTCGGCGGCATCTTTGGCGAGATAAACAATATCTCCGAAAAGATGACGCGCGGGCGTGTGGGTCTGTCCCTACTGACGGGCGAAACCGCAAGCCGCTATCAGTCGCGCGGCGCGGTCGGTGCCTTGCTCGGGCCTTCGTTCGATCTGGCAACGGAAGCGGTTGCCGCGACGGGCTCGGCCTTCTCTGGTGAGTGGACGGCGACGGACACGCGCTCAATGCGCAAGCTCCTGCCGTTCCAGAATTTGTTCTACACGCGCCGGCTTCTCGATGATGTCGAGGCCGGTTTCAACTCTGCTGCCGGCGTGCCTGCGCGCGCCAAGTAATTCCCTTTCTCAACAAACGGATTCGGTAACGACATGGCAACTGCTATGCGCGATCGGCTGTCGGGTGTCCCGACGCCGGCCACGACTGACCTTGTGACCGGCCTCGGCCCTGGCGTCGCCGTCAAGGTGCCTTGCCGCGTGGTCGCAACGTCGAACATCACGCTATCGGGGCTGCAAACGGTCGATGGCGTTACGCTCGTCGCGGGTGATCGGGTGCTGTGCATCGATCAAACAAGCGCGGTCGATAACGGCATCTATACCGCTGCGACGGGGGAATGGGCTCGCGCGGCGGATTTCTCCAGCTCGCGCGATGCTGTCAAGGGAACGCGCGTCCATATCACGGACGGCACGGGCGGGGCTCGCAAAGAATATTTTCTGACCACGGCCAACCCTGTCTCGATCGGCAGTTCGTCGCTGACATTTGAAGTTCGGGCTGTCGATGAGTCCACGGCTGCGGTCGATTTCGCTGGCGCGGAAACGGTAGCGTCCGCGACCGAAACCGACATCGGGGCGGTGGATAGCAATACGGTCACGGTCTCGGGAACCGATACGATCGATAGCTTTGGCACGGCCAACGCTGGCGTTGAACGCTGGATCCGGTTCTCCGGGGCCGGCGTGATTACCCACCATGCAACAAACCTGATCCTGCCGGGCGCCGCGAACATAACGCGGGCGGCCGGCGATACGATGCACGTCAAGTCTGAGGGCGCCGGGGCATGGCGTTGCTATGCCTATATCAAGGCGTCTGGCCTGCCGGTTGCCGGCCTCCCGGTCTCGCCGTTCGATAACCGTCTCGTAAAAACGGACGGCTCTACTGGCGCAACGCAACAGACCGGCATTTCGGTTGACGACTCGAACAATGTTTCGGGGGTCAACAATCTTGAAGCAACCGGCACGTTCCCGGTCCCGCAGGGGTATATCAGCGGCCTCACGCTCTCTAACAATGTCTCCGATACCTCGCATGATATCGACATCGCAACCGGCGTTGCCGCGAGCGACACGACACCTAGCACGCTGAGTCTGTCCGCAACACTGACCAAGCGAATTGACGCGGCATGGGCTGTAGGGACGGGCAACGGCGGGCTGGATACCGGCACGGTCCAAGCGGACACCTGGTATTACATCTACCTCATAAAGCGATCTGATACGGGCGCCGTGGATGCGCTGTTCTCCGCGAACAGTACGGCGCCGACGATGCCGACAAACTACGATTTCAAGCGACGCATTGGCGCCGTCCTAACCAACTCCAGCGCGAACATCATCGCGTTCCGGCAAGTTGGAGACATCTTTACGCTCGCGGCACGCATAACAAACTATGACTCAATAATCGAAACATCGGCAACGCTGATGACCATGACCGCGCCGCCCAACATGCGGGCGCGCTTTATGGTCTACGCGTTCTTGTCGTCGGCCGCATCTCATCACGTCCTGCTGACGGAAACGTGGCAAGCCGACACGACACCTAGCAGCTCAAACACAAGCCTTGCCGGGAGCAACGCTACCGAAGGTCTAGCCTCCGGGGAATTCACTATGCGCGTCGATGCAAGTTCGCAAATCCGACATCGGGGGACGAACACGCACGCTAGCAGCGTTCTGCGCGTGCGAGCAATCGGCTGGATTGATGACAGGGGTAGATCGTAATGACTTCGACACTAGCTAACGACCGCGTTACCGGCCTCGGCACGAGCGCGGCGATCAAAGCGCCGTGCCGAGTTGCCACAACGGCGAACCTGTCAGAGTTGGCGGGCCTCCTTACGATCGACGGGCTGACTGTTTCTGATGGAATGCGGGTTCTGGTCAAGGATCAGTCAACCGCTACGGAAAATGGCATTTACATTGCTTCAACTGGACTATGGCGCCGCGCTCGGGATTGTCAGGACTCGCGCGACCTGGTGACTGGGACGCGGGTCTATGTCACGGGCGGCGCAAGCGGCCCTGCGGAATATCGCGTAACGACCGCAGATCCGATTCTTGTTGGCTCCAGCTCCATAGCCTTTGGCGTGTGGATATCTGACGATACGATCGATGATCTGGAAACCATCGCCCCGGTGGCGGCGGCGGTTTCTACCGTGTCGGCCAACATCGCCAGCGTGAACACGGTTGCGGCCAATGTCGATGATGTCAACACGACTGCGGCGAATATCTCGAACATCAACGCGGCGGCTGCGAACGAAACAAACATCAATGCCGCTGTAGCCAATGCGTCCAACATTAACGCGGTTGCTGCGAATGAAGCGAACATTGATACGGCCGCGACCAACTCCGCCAATATCAATGCGGTTGCTGCGATTGACTCCGATGTAACGACCGCCGCCGCGAATGCCGCCGATATCCAAACTGTGGCGGCGAACATCGCTGAGCTAGCGGAAAAGCTGCCGAAGGACGGAAGTGCGGCGATGGCGGCCGCGCTTCCGTTCACTGAGTTAGGCGCGACTCCGACAACACCTGCGGCCGGCCTTAAGCTGCTTTATCCAAAGTCAGACGGCAAACTCTACACGCTGGATTCTGCCGGAAATGAAGTGGAGGTCGGCTCTGGATCCGGAGCGGTGCCGTCAACCTGGATCACGCCGGAAGACTTCGGCGCTGCGGGTGACGGCACTACCGACGACTATCAAGCCTTTCAAGACGCGATCGACGCGATTGACGCACTTGGCGGCGGAACGCTGATGTGCTCGGCCAAAACCTACAAGATCGACACGGCCCTGGTCATCACGACCGACAACCTTGTGTTTTCTCTCAACGGAGCAACCCTCGATTTCGGGGATGTAGCAGTCGGGCCGTATATCGACTTCACCGGGACAGTCGTTGGCACTCATACGCTGACCGGGGATGCGACGAAGGGCGCGGTTTCTATCCCGCTGACCGGCGCGGACGGGCTTGGGATCGATGCCGTGACGATGGCCGCGCGGCTCTTTTCAGAGGAGCTTTTCGACCCGCTGCGCACCTCCTCCTACTGTGGTGAGTTTATCGTTCTTTCCGGGGTTAGCGGGACGGGCATCACCTCGATTTTCGGCCTGCAAGACAGCTATGCGACGGCCGATAATGCACAAATCGAGGTGTTCACGCCGATTAAAAACTCTCATCTCGTCGGTCCAGGGCTTGTTTATGGAAACACGACATCCGAAAGCAACGTAAACGGCGTGCGCTTTCTGCGCGCCATGCATTGCTCGGCGCATGGCGTCCGCTTCGATGAAACCGATCTAGCCCACATTCAGGTCGGGGATAGCTTCGACTGCCATGTCCGGTTCTGTTATCTCGGCGTTACCCGGCCAACCTCTCAGGGCTATGGCGTTTCGTTCCGCGACGCCTCGCTGGCTTGCTCGGCGCGCTTCAATACCTTCTACCGTTGCCGCCACTCTCTCAGCACCAACAACGGCACGAATTATGGTGGCGTCCCGAGGTTCATCTATTTTGAGGACAACCAGGTTTTCAACTCCGCGCAGTCGGCGGCGGCAGTCGGCGGCGATGCTGTCGATACGCACGCGGCGGCAGAGTTCATCTTCATCCGCCGCAATCACATCCAGACGCCATCTGGTTCCGGCGTCAACATCGAGTGCCCCAACATCTGGATTGAGGGGAACACGGTCCTAACGGACGCCCGCCAGCAATCTGCGTTCTATGGGATGCTTATCCATAACGAAACTGCCCGAGAAGGTCGCGCGGTGGTTCGAAACAATACCGTGTTTTTCCGGAGTAATTCCGGCATCGCGCTCCAGGCCGGGACAGGCGGCTCGCTGCTTGGCTATAAAAATATCGATGTTTCCGGCAACACGGTTGAGAGCGAGTCTGGAAGGTCGGTTACGGCGGGCATCCGGCTCGACGCCTGTTCGAAGGGCCAAGTCACCAGGAACAATATCAAAATGCAGGGCACGGCAGCGACGGAGCGTGGCATCTATGCGCTCGAAAGCGCCAGCGTCGTCACCTCGGACATCATCTTCGCGGAAAATATGGTGGACTTCGATAACTCGACCGCGACGAACAAGCACGGCATCGAAGGCGTCGCGGCGGCTGACCGGCTCGGCATGTGGAACAACATCGTGAAGGGCAACACGGCGAGCGACGGCGTGATTACGGGCGGCGGAACAGGAAGCGTCGCCGCCAATAACATTACGTCCTGATATCCGGGCGGCGGGCGCGGCCGACGACAAGCCGGGGCTTGTTCTCGTCGGCTTTGAGTTTCCGCAACAGGCGCCGCGCGAGATCGAGAGGAACAAACGCCTTGCTGCGGGGGCCGTCCACGGCCGCCGCATTAATCAGGTGTTCGAACGTCTCAAGATCAGTGCGCGGCATGGGAAGGGCTCCTAGCCTAAAGTCTCATTTAGCTAACCTCTGATTGATTCGCGGGTCAAGGCTCGCTCCTAGTGTTGCCGCGCGATGGAAGCTAAAAGTCTACCCCATGCGTCCAGCGCCTTGCGCTTCTCGGCTAGATACTCGTTCCGGTCATAGACGCCTGTAACCGCTGCGGCGCCTCCGGTGTCGCTGATCTGGTTGAGAACGCGAGACACGATGAACCGGGGCAGGCCGATGCGCTCGCCCGTTATGTTCGTGGCGCCCGTCCTCCGGGTGTCGTGAAGGGTGGCGTTCTCAATCTCCAGCTTCTCGGTGATCCGCGCCATAGCCCTTGTGAGGGCGGCGCGGGTCAACGGTCCATCGCCTCGGGGCGAGGGGAATAGATAGGCGTCGTTCTGTCGATCGGCCGGGCTCTCGCGAAGCCTCCGCGCCAGCTTGATTATGGCTCGGGCTCGCAAGGAAAGCGGCACCACATGGGTTAGGTGGTTCTTGGTCCGCTCGCCCGGAATGGTCCACGTCCTGCCTCGGTCGTCTAACTCCGACTCCCGTATCCCGCATACCTCCCCGCCGCGCTGTAGCGTCGTCATGGCAAGCATGATGGCAAGGCCGGTCGCCTTCGACACTCCTACCCCTAGCGGCTCTGGATCCTTTGCCGCTCCCCATACCTTCGCCAGCTCGGCGCTCGTCAAAACTCTTTCGCGCTTTCCGGCGCGGGGTATCTCCACCATTGCAAAGGGGTTCGTCTCGACTTCCTCGCGGCGCATTCCGAAATTGAAGGAAGCCCGCAAGAGCGTGCCGCACATGCGGGCGGCTGTCGGGCCGTGGTCGTCGGCCAAACCTTCAAGGAACGTCCTGGCCTCGGTGCGGCTGACTTCCTTGGCCGGCCGCTTGCCTAGCTTCGGTTTTATGAGGCGGTCGTGATAGTACCGATCTTGTCGGACGGTGCTGGCCTTGTTCGGCCTGGCGTTCGGCCGGTGGCGCCCCTTCTCTGCGGCTTCTAGGTAGGCTTCAACCAAATCCGAGACGGACGTTATGGCAAGCCGTGGCGCGGCTCTGGCGGCTTGTCTCTCCTTGGCCGGATCGCGCCCCTCACTGATCCTGTTCTTGGCGGCTGACGCGGCCTTGCGGGCGCCCTTTAGAGTGAGGCCCGGAAACACGCCTAACGATAAGCGGCGCGGCTTGCCGGCGGCATTGCGATAATAGAGGCTCCATGTCTTGCGGCCCTTGACGGAAACCCTAAGCGCGAGGCCCTTAACGTCCGTGTCGTAACGCTCATATTGTGTGGGCTCGGGTTTGGCGTTCTCGACATCGTTCGCAGTTTTGATCCGCTCGCGCGGCGCGCCCTTTTCTCTGCTCATGTGCACTAGGTTACAAATCGGTTACAAAAAAGGGAAGTGAGAAGGGGGGCATGGGGCTAAGTGTTCTAACGCGCCCGCTGCGTTTTCTAGGGAATTTTGGTTTTGATCCTAAATGTTGCCGTATGTTCCGGCCTCAAACTTGACTACGAATCTGAGGGTCAGAGGTTCGAATCCTTTCGGGCGCGCCATTTTTCTACCTGTATATATCAAGGGCTTAAGGGTTGAGGCCCCTACTGACACTGGCGAGGTTTTGCGTCGGGTCACCACCGGGTCGCCACGGCGTAGGCTCTTCGCTTACGCCCCCTGCCGAGATTTGAGCTCAAGAACGTGGTTGAGCTTCTGCATCTGGATGTCGGCAGTCTCGTGCCGATCTAGGGTCGATCGAAACTGGCCGCCGGCGTCGAAGAGCCAAACCAAAGCCGAATGGTCCATGGTGTAGTTGCCGTCCTCCAGAGGGACCTTCTTGCGATAACCTCGGAAAGTACGAACCGCGGCGTCAATCTCCTCTTCCGCCCCGGTGAGTGCGACGATCCTCGGGTCGAACGATTGCAAGTAGCTCTGCAGAACTGCTGGCTTATCCCGCTGAGGGTCTACGGACACAAACACGACATTCAGCCGGTCTCCGTCAGGCCCCAGTTCCTTCAGGCGCTCTGAAAGCTCCCATAAAGTCGCGGGGCAGATATCCGGGCAATGGGTGAAGCCGAAAAAGACCGCGGTCGCCTTGCCTCTAAAATCCGACCAGCGTCGCTGCTCGCCTTTCTGATCGATCAGCGTGAATTCGCCTCCGATCGGCGGATGCTCGGCACGCTTTGTAGCCAGCTGCGTCTGATCCGCCTGCTGGAGCGATACGTACGTAAGCATTGCCAGAACTCCGACCAAAACGCCCCAGGCCGCGTAGCGAAAAAGCCGAAATGCCGTCAATTCTGCCTCTTTTCTATCAGCGGATCGACGATCTTCGAGAACTCCTCGAGGCTTAGTCCACCCTCATGCTTCTCACCGTTGATGAAAAAAGTGGGGGTCGATGAGACTCCAGCGGCTTGGCCGCGGGTGCGCACCGCTTCAACCTTCGCTTGAAGGGCCGTATCGCGCAGGCATGTCTCAAAGGCCTCGTTCAACATGCCGGTCTGCTTCATCACCGATCTGAGCCCCTCCAAAGGGTTCGGCGCGTGGGCCCACATGTCGTCGTTTTTGTAGAGGGCGTCCACGATCAGGTACCATTTGAGGTCTCCCGAGCACCGCGCCAGCATGAAGCCGGCGGTAGCGAGCTGATCGAGCGGAAATTCTCGCATGATGAAGCGCACCTTGCCTGTATTGACATACTTTTCGCGGATCGCGGGCCAGTCGTTTATGTGGAAATCGCGGCAATGATGGCAGGTGAGGGAGGCATACTCGATGACGGTAACGGGAGCGTTTTCCGGGCCGAATGCCTGTTCTTTCAGTTCACCGGGCTTGGAAAGGTCGCCCTGAGCAATGCTTGGTGCAGCGATAGCGCAAAGGAGGGCGGTGGCGAGAAGCATTCTCCGGAACATGCTCATTCCTTCTGATTTTTTGTTGGCTGAGTTCGAACATGACACCTGTAGCTGCTTCAGGTTCAAGCGCGCCCATGCTCATGGGCGCAGTGACGATGATCAGCCAGAACCTCGATAACCCGGCAATCGGCGACTGTGTTGCAGGCGCACTGGTCGACCATTCGTGACAGCTCCTTCTCGAGCACCTTCAGCCGGGTGATCCGGCTTCTGACGCCCTCCAGATGTCGGCGGGCGATAAGATCCGCTTCCGCGCAGGACGTTTCCGGCTGGTCCGTGATGTCGAGAAGTGCGCGGATGTCCTCAAGAGGAAAGCCCAGCTCGCGAGCATGCCGGATGAACGCCAAACGGTCGCGATGGCTACGGCTGTAGGCCCTTTGATTGCCGGCAGTCCGCGCCGCCTCAGGCATCAGCCCGATCTTTTCGTAGTAGCGGATCGTTTCCACCTTGGTGGCTGCGGTCTTTGCGAGATCGCCTATCGAATAAACGCCTTCCATCTCTGCCCCTTGAACCTGTAGCTACTGCAGGTCCTATCTAGGTGCGCGAGGACGATCATCAAGGAGAGAACGATGGCTGGCGAAGTGCTGCGATATCGCGTCGACGGGATGGATTGCGCCAGCTGTGCGGCCAAGATCGAGAACGCTCTGGCAAAGATCGGCGGCGTGACGGACGTCCAGGTCAACTATGCCGCCGAGAAGCTGAGCTTCCGGTCTGCGGTCGCCCCTCCGGGTGAGGTGGAGGCCAAGATACGGTCTCTCGGCTACGTGCCACATGCCGAACGGCCACAGGGCGAGCGACCCCATGCTGGGCATGCTGATGATGATGCCGATGTTCCGGGAAGCTGGTGGCAGAAGCCGAAGGGCAAGCTCGTCCTCATCATCGGTGTCATGCTGGCAGCTGCCTGGGTGACAGCCGTCGCGGTTCCGGCGTGGAGCGGCATAGTCTTCGCTGCCGCGGCAGGTATTGGGATCGTGCCGTTTGCCCGTCGCGCCTTCGTTCTTGCGCGTTCCGGAACGCCGTTCAGCATTGAACTCCTTATGGTCGTAGCATCCGTCGGCGCCATTCTTATCGGAGAGCCGGAGGAGGCGGCGATCGTCGTGTTCCTCTTCGCTGTCGGCGAGCTTCTTGAAAACGTCGCGGCGGCGCGTGCTCGGGCGGGCATCAAGGCTCTGGCGAATCTCATCCCGAGAACAGCAATCGTTCGCCGCGGGGAACAAGAAATGGAAGTACGTGCCGCCGATCTCGTGATCGGCGACGTCATCGTCGTCCGCCCAGGCGATCGCATTGCTTCCGACGGCGAAGTGACGGAGGGGACGTCGGACGTCGACGAAGCTCCCATCACTGGAGAATCCATCCCAGTTACGAAAGCGCCAGGTGCAGAAGTTCACGCAGGCAGCATCAACGCGAATGCCGTCTTGCTGGTCCGTATCACCCGAGCCGCCGCTGACAATACGATCTCGCGCATCGTCCAACTTGTGGAAGAGGCTCAGTCCTCAAAAGCGCCGCTTGCCCGCTTCATCGACCGATTTAGTGCTTGGTACACGCCGGCCGCCATGGCCGTGGCGTCCTTGGTGATTTTGATCCCGCCACTTCTCCTCGGCGGCGATTGGTCGACCTGGATTTACCGGGGGCTGGCACTGCTCCTTATCGCCTGTCCGTGCGCGCTAGTTATCTCCACTCCGGCCGCGATTGCCTCCGGGTTGTCCGCCGGGGCTCGAAGAGGTCTCCTCATCAAAGGGGGAGCACCTCTCGAGATCCTGGGTCACCTGAAGACCATCGCCTTCGACAAGACCGGAACGCTGACGCTAGGGCGGCCGGTGGTGACCGACATCGTCGCCTTGGCCGCGTCCGAAGGGGACGTGCTCGCGAGAGCGGCCGCGGTGGAAAAAGGCTCCAGTCATCCTCTTGCGGCCGCTATCGTGCGAGAGGCGGAAAGCCGGAAGCTGAGCGTGCCGGTCGCTTTCGGAGCTGAGGCAAGGCCCGGGAAAGGCGTGACGGCCCGTCTGAAGGACGGTTTCGTGACGGTAGGATCGCCGCGCCATGCCGCCGAGAACGCACCTATCGCCGCCGAAGTCCTCTCCCGCATCGAAGATCTGGAGCGCCAGGGTAAGACCGTCGTCGTCGTTTGGGGGCCCGGCCACATCCACGGTCTCATCGCCATGCGCGATGAGCCGCGATCGGATGCAGCGCAGGCGCTTTTCGAGCTGCAGGAACTCGGCATCCGCACGGTCATGCTGACGGGCGATAATGCGCGGACGGGTCGCGCCATCGGCAAAGGACTGGGCATCGATGTGGAGGCCGAACTGCTCCCGGCCGACAAGCTGGCGAGGATCGGGACATTGAAGGCAGATGGTCCTGTCGGAATGGTCGGCGACGGCATCAACGATGCCCCTGCGCTTGCCACCGCCTCGGTTGGGATCGCGATGGGCGGCGGGACAGACGTCGCCTTGGAAACAGCCGACGCCGCTCTGCTTCGCTCCCGCGTAACCGATGTGCCCGATCTCGTCCGTCTGTCCCGGTCCACCCTTTTCAATATCCGGCAGAACATCGGCATAGCCGTCGGCTTGAAGGCGGTGTTCCTGGTAACCACCATCGTGGGCGCGACTTCACTTTGGATGGCTATCCTCGCGGACACCGGAGCAACGGTGCTGGTGACCGCCAATGCAATGCGGCTGCTGGCGTGGCGTGGACGGGACTGATGGTGATCGTCGACAAAGCTTAGCAGGGCCAGCTTAGCGCAACATCCACGGACACATCCCCGAGGTCTTCTCGCAAATGCCGCGAGCTGACGCTTAATCTGCTAACCCATAAGTGAAATGACTTGGGTGTAGCGACGTGCGACGCTTTAGTGGCGTCACATCGAAAGGACGAACGAACATGAGAGATCTTCTTTTTGCGGCGTCTCTAGTGGCGATAACAGCGGGCTCGGTTTCCGCTCAGGAGTCGCCAAGTGCTCCGGCGGAAGCTCCCCAGGCGAGCTCGGACGCGGCGAAAGTTGAAGGCTGCGCCTGCTGTAAAAACATGGCGATGAACAAGCCCACAGAAGGCATGCAGATGCCTACAGAACCGAGCCGCAATTGAAGGGGCGCCTTGCATTTCTAGCTGTCGGCCTGTCATTTGTTTCGTTGCCCATACATGCCGGCGCCGCACCTCAACTGGCCGAGGTTTTCAAAACTTCCGGCTGCGGCTGTTGTTTAGAATGGGAAGATCACCTGAAGGCCAACGGGTTTTCGGTGGTCTCCCGTAATTTGGCGATGGGCGATTTGATGAAAATGAAGCTCGACGCCGGCTTGAAGCCGGGTCAAACTTCCTGTCACTCTGCCCGGATTGACGGCTATTTCATCGAAGGCCATGTGCCGGCGAAGGAGATCGCGCGATTGCAAAAAGAAAGGCCGAACGCAATAGGTCTCGTTGTACCCAACATGCCTCAAGGATCACCTGGAATGCCCGGCGATGCGGAAGCATATGATGTACTTCTCGTCGGTCGCGACGGGACCACTACGGTTTACGCGTCCTACGCCGCTAAATCTAAATAGCAGCTCATGCGAGCAGAACTTCGAATCCCGCTGGTCGCAGGCGGGGTCTTAACGGTCTTCGCTATCGACCAGTCGACGAAGACGGCGGCGCTTAGTTTCCTGCCGGAGCATGTGCCTGTGCCGGTGACGTCCTTTTTCGCGCTGACGTTAGGTTACAACACGGGCATCAGCTTCGGCATGCTGCGGCAGGTGCCTGCAAATGTCTTGGCCTTCGGCACCCTTCTGATCTTAGGTGCAGTACTGGTCTGGGCTGTCCGATCCAAAGAGAACGCAGAGGCGCTCGGGCTATCGATGATCGCCGGCGGCGCCGCCGGAAATTTGATAGATCGAGTTGCGCGCGGCGCTGTCACGGATTTCCTCGATTTCCATATCGGAGAGCTCTACTGGCCGACGTTCAATTTCGCTGATGTTGCTATAACAGCTGGAGCATGCCTTTTTTTAGCGCCGATTTTTTTCCAACAAGGTCGTAAAAAAAGGCTGGACGACGTGCAACTTGAGGCGCCCACAGCCGAGGGTTCAGCCGCAGCCGCGGACGAGACACTTCGCTTTTCGCCAAAGTTCGATTCCCGGGGTTTGCTTGCGGTCGTTGTTACTGATGCGAATAGCGGAGCCGTTCTTGGCCTTAAGCGCATGGACCGGGCGGCGCTGAGCCGGACAATCCAGACAGGAGTCGCGCACTATACGCCCTCGCGCGATGGTGCGGCGAAAGAAGCGGGCAAAGAGCGCATATTGGAGCTCTTGGTGGACTGCGATCAGGACGCGGTTCTGGTGCGCATTTTATTTGAAAAGCCCGAGCCGGCATCAGCCTTTGATCGCGTTATCTCTCTTGGGCGCGAAGATGGAGCTTAGACTTGGACATCGACAGCATGCCGCCTCCTGCAAAACCTTGCGAGAGAGACGGCTTGCACCTGTAGTTGCTACAGGATGTAGGGTCTCTTGAATGCAAGATGGGACGAAGAAGATGGAATTGACGGCCTCGGCTGGAATGCCCGTGACATATCGCGTCACAGGAATGGACTGTGGGAAATGCGCCGCAAAGGTGCAGAACGCCGTCTCGGCCCTTCCAGGCATCCGAGAGGCACGCGTGTCGATTGCCTCCGGCGAAATGTCTCTTCTCGTCGATGATCCGGACGCGCGGCTGGCCGTAGTGGAGAGCACCGTCGCCGGACTGGGCTACAAATTGAGCCGCTTAGACCTGGACGACGACGATGGCATTCCTGATCTCTCTCACGTCACACCCGCGTATCGGCGCGCGCTCTGGATTGTCGTGATATTGAATGCCGGCTACGGCTTGATAGAGATCGTCGGCGGGTTCCTCGCCGGATCACAAGCAGTTCAGGCCGACGCGCTCGATTTTATTGGCGACGGGCTGATTTCATGGCTTGGGCTTTTGGCTATTGGTTGGGGACTTGCGGCTCGTGCCAAGGCGGCTCTTTTGCAGGCTGGCTTCTTGGCGGCTCTTGGATTCGGTGTACTAGGCTCCACGCTTTATCGCTTTCTTGTGACCTACACACCTGAGGCCGAACTCATGGGCGTTTTCGGGCTGATCGCCATGGGCGTAAATATCCTGGCAGTTCTGGTTCTCATTCCGCACCGAGCGGGAGACTCGAACGTGCGAGCGGTGTGGCTTTTCTCCCGCAATGATGCGATCGGAAATTTCGCTGTCGTGGTCGCTGCGGGATTGGTGGCCTGGACTGGAACCGCCTGGCCGGATCTAGTCGTTGCGGTGGTCATAGCCGCGCTGTTCTTGCAGTCGTCGCTTTCTATCATCAGGGATGCTCGCCGCGATCTCGCGCACGCCACATCCCGGCGGCCGGCTTGAATCACCCCTCAAATTCACCTGCCGCGACTGGAAGTGCGCGCTTGTGCATGGAGTTTGTGTAGGCACTGATGATGATGGCCTCCGCGCTTTTGTCTATCGCGCGCCCTTCCAGGAAATCGTCTATCTGCTCGTAAGTAACGCCATACACTTCCTCGTCCGGACGGAGGGGCTTATCGGTCTCCAAGTCGGCCGTAGGAACTTTGAATATCAAGTGTTCCGGCGCGCCTAGATGAGTCGCAAGGGCCCTGACCCTTCTCTTGTTGAGGCCAGCCAAGGGAAGGATATCCGCTGCGCCGTCGCCGTACTTTGTGAAAAAACCCATCACGGCCTCTGCCGCGTGATCGGTGCCGATAACCAGGCCGCGATAGCCACTGGCAACGGCGAACTGGGCGATCATCCGTTGCCGGGCTTTGATGTTGCCCAGCAGGAAGTCCGTTTCATGATCGTTTGGCGAGAAGCCCCCTGCGTGCAAGCTGCGCATCATGGCATCGGAGGACCGTTTTATGTCGATGGCCAGCACGCGATCTGGCGCAATCACTCGGATTGCTTCAGCAGCATCCTCTTCATCGGCCTGCCTTCCATAAGGAAGTCGCAACGCGACGAATTCAGCGTCTTTTGAACTCTGCCGAAGCTCAAGTACGGCCGTTTGCGCAAGCAACGCAGCTGTAAGAGAGTCCACGCCGCCACTAATTCCGAGTACATAGCTCTTGAGTTTCGCCGCCATTAAATACGACTTCAAGAATTCAATCCGGCGTCGAGCCTCTTCCACCGCATTGAAGGTAGGAGGTACACCCAGAGATCGTATTATATCTTCCTGCTCTCGGGCCATTAGCATCCTTCCTGTATGGAGAAGCTGGGCAAACCGGGAAGTTTCGAAGGTAGGCGGATCCCCTCCAAATGGTTGTCCCTTTGTGGCAATGATAGTGTTGAATCAGGATATGACAATCGGCGCAGCACCTTCGGCAGGCTGTTAACGCCTTGCGAACATTGGAAGCGGCAAGAGACCAACTCATGATCCTAAGTAGTCTGCCAGGCTCGGCTTGGCGCATGCTCACCGTCCTGGCGCTCGCGGCATCTCTCGCGGCCTGCGTGACGGTCGACGACGAGCCGCGAGATGCAAAGCCGATCCCGCAGCGCCTGCTTTCCCAGATGAAGTCCAAAGGCATGTCGCCAGCGGACCCAATCATGATCCGTATCTACAAGCAGGAAAGCGAGCTTGAACTCTGGAAGCGCGATCGCACGGGGAAGTTCGCCCTTCTGAAAACCTACCCGATCTGTCGCTGGTCCGGGAAACTCGGCCCGAAGAGGGTCGAGGGCGACAGGCAGGCCCCGGAAGGATTCTACGCCGTGTCGGCTGGGATGCTGAACCCTCGATCGAAGTTTCACCTCTCGTTCGATCTCGGGTTTCCCAATCGCCTGGAAAAAGCGCTCGGCTATGAGGGGTCGTCGCTGATGGTGCACGGCGCATGTACATCCTCCGGCTGCTACGCCGTGACGGACGATGGCGTCGCGGAGATTTATGCGGTCGCCCGCGAGGCGCTCGCCGCCGGGCAGCCGAGTGTTCAGGTGCAGGCGCTGCCCTTCAGAATGACGCCAGAGAATCTCGCCCTACATGACGGCGATTTGAACATGTCGTTTTGGAAAAACCTGAAGGAAGGCACTGATCGCTTTGATGCGACCCGGACGCCGCCGTCCGTCGCCTATTGCGGTCGTCGCTACCTCTTCGGCGACGAGACCTTGGATGGGCGGATGCTCGATCCGCTCGGCGCCTGTCCAGAGGGAACGGAAGCGCTCGTCGCGGGCGCAGAACCATCTGGCCCGGAGAACGGCTCAACGCAACCGGCGCTCAGCTATTCCGACGGCGGAATGCATGCACAGTTCCGCGCCATCCTGCGGAAGGCCGGGCCAGAGCGCTTATCGAAAATAACGTCCGAAAGCGCCGAAGTAAGTCGCCCCCACGCCGCTCTGGCCGACCCTTACGTGAAATGAGGGAGCCGTCGGCCTACGGACGGCACGGCTCGCCCGTGACGCCGTCTTGCCGGATGACCGAGCCGGGGTGGATTTGAGGCGATTGACTACAAGGAGCGGACTTGCCCTGCCTAACCGTTCTCATAGTCGACGATGATCCCTTGATCCGTGAGTTGATGGCGGAGTCCCTGGCGCCTTTGGAATGCAGACGATGCTCGCTCCAGGCATTGATGCTCTTCCGGTGATTAGGCGCCCTCCTTCATCAAGTGTCTGAGAACCTGATGCACAGTGGCAGCGTCTGGTCCCCCGCCCCTCGGCCCTGCGCGCAAGCTGGCGAAAATCTCTCCTTGCCGGTCGGGCGCCACGACACCGTAGCTTGTGAAGGTCGTGGAGACATGTTCGTGACCGAGGTTTTGGCTCCACGCCTTGAAGGCCTCTGGAGTTATGCAAACCTTTTCACCTAAAGTTGCGAGGGTTTTCCTAAGTGAGTGCGGATTGAAGTACGGAAGGCCGGCTCGCTCGAAGGCGTCGCGGAAGATTTGGCGGATAGGACCGGCGGTCTTCCAGCGAGATTTGCCGAGGCCACTTGCAACGAAGAGCCCATCGACGCCCACCCCGACATCGGTTGCGGGGAAAAGCGGATCGCTGTTACCAAAGGCTAGCTCTGTTCTAACGAATGAGATCCACTCGACCACGACGTCTTCTAGATCCTTTCCGACGGGGAAAAACCACGACGTGAAAGTCTTCCGCCCCTTGGTGCGGACACTCCGCGCGTCGTGAAATATCGAGCGGCTTTGCAGGTCCACGTGGCCCAGCGAGAAAGACGCGATGGCATCATCCCGGGCACCCGAAACAATTGCGAAGGCTATCACCGCACGGTTTCGAAGCTCGATCGGCGAGGTGCTTGGCATCGCCCGAACTACCTGGAGGACTTCCTCGATCGAAGGACCGGGCCTATCGCGGCGGGCCGTGGCAATACGGGAGTCGCCAGCGGAGGGGTTAAAGTATTCGGCATCGGAATAGGAAAGCCGGGATTTGTACCCAGGCTGACCCGCGAGCCATAGAAAGAAGCCGCGGACAGCGAGCAGTCGCCCGTGGATTGTCGCCTTCGAAAGCGGCTTGTCGGTCTTTGGGTGTTTCGCCTCGGATAAAAGGCGCTTGAAACGTCGGGCTTGCTCGATATGGAACTGGCTGAAATCGCGATATCCGGTCGTTTTTTCGAAGAGGGAAAGCGCGGCCGCTACTTGGTCGGTGCTTTTCACCGACAAGCGTTTCGCCTCTTCCAAATACGTCAGATATTCCCTTTTAACCCGCTCATTTCGTGGGTGATGCTTGCGCATTGTCATGACGCCTTAAGTAGGTGCTCATTTAGGGAGGTATCGGGTGTCTCGGCTATACGTTCCGGTGCCACCGTAAGTGACACGTCCAAAACCATTCTCAGGGAGGGGAGCGCTGCAAGGGAGACACGCCTGTGCATCAGCCTTTCGCAGACGGGGCAGATAGCGCGCAAGTTCCCAAAGTATGGGGTAAGGGGTATGTACTCCGCCAAGTTCCCAGCAGGACCTCGCGGACTCCGACATTTGACGCAGTAACATTGGTGGGGCTCGCAGGGTGTCCGCTGCTTTGATCGACCCAAATAGGCCGCCAATTCAGCGCCTAAAATCAGCACCGGCCGCTTGTCCTGGATGGCTGGCAACCCTTTCTTGATCCAACGCCGGACAGTCCCCTTCGCGACCGCCAAGCAGCGCGCTGCTTCGTCGACGGTGTAGCTGCGGTGCATTTTGAGAAGCTGCCGTTGCGGTCGGCGCCGGCGGGTTTTCACAGACCTGCGTCCGAGGTCGATTTTCTCCGGTGCGAAGCAAGCCAGTCGTCCAAATCGGCGGGATCGTAAACGACCACTCGCCCAATCCGGATGTAGCGGCAGCCGCCGCCGGTGACGCGAAGTTTTTCGAGGGTTGATTTAGCAAGGCCTGTGTAGCGGGCGGCCTCTGAAGTGCGCAGCATGCTGCGGCGATTGTGCGGGTGCAAAGTCGCATCTCCTTACAAGTAGAGCTAGCAAACGCCAGCGCTAGCTTAGATACGGCTTCGGGAACGGAGTTTCAGAGAGCATTTTCCGGAAACGGAACGTCTGAAAGCATTTTCCGAGACCCGGAAAATCCTTGATGATATTCAGATCTGCCCGGCTGCCCGCGCGCTTCGGAGATGCCTCGTAATGGCGTCGAGTCCCAAGGATCCCCCGTTAGGCTTCTGAAGTTCGTCAAGGTTCAATTTCGATATTTCGCGCGCTGTCTCGCTGTCATTGCGGATCAGTTGTGGGCGCTCTTTGTAAAGTTTCTTCGCTGCGGCAATGACAGCCGCACGAGACTGCTTCCCCTGACGCAGCCGCTCTGCGCGAGCTTTTGGAAGGCCAGCCTCCCGCCATCCGGCGATTGCAAAACCGTCCTGCAAATAATCTTCGTAGTAAGTCATCAGCCGATGTTCTGCCGCTGCCATCCCTAGCTCAAATGCGGCTCGTACGGCTTGACCCGCCTTGGTCTTGGGTTCGGCAGGGAGCTCAATCGCGTCGAGAAGTTTCAGTTTTTGCAATTTCGATGCGCGGTGACGGCCGTACTCAAGCAACTGGAACGCAAAGGTACGATCGACGGCGATGCCCTCGGGGCTATTGATCTCCGTCATCGCTTCGAGGAAATGCGCGAACATATCGGAGGCACTGTCCAATAAGCGCTCATCAACAGCGCCAACGAAGTCGTCAAACTCTCTTTCGTCGAAATCGTCGGGCAGCCGATAGCATGAAAATGAGTTGCCGCACCAACGATACGCACGATAATGCGAGCCTCCGCATTTCGAGCACGGTCTCTGGTAAAGCTCGTAGGTGCGATCGGCGATCCGGACGGTCTTGATCGGCTGAGGCAGTGGATCCATACAAGCCCCCACGAGGTACTTAGAGGCTACCCGACCTTAAGGTGCCCAACGGGGATAATATCGGCGGATGCGCGTTGATCCAGCGCCGAGGCAAGAGAAAGGCCGATAGCATTCGCTGCTTTTCGCAATGGGTCGCTGTCGAGGTGTGCATAACGGTGCGTGGTCCGAGCTTCTCCGTGTCCCAGCAGCTTCCCGATGATGGGCAGGCCGAGGCCGCCGGCTGCGCCGTAGCTGGCGTAGGTGTGCCTCAGGTCATGAAGGCGCACGCCCGTGAGGCCGGCGCGTCTGCTGACAACAGCCCAAGGGCGCTTTAGATCGGCGCGGGGACGCTCATCGACGGTTCCGGCTGAATCTCCGGCGATCACGAACTCGCCGAGGCGAGGTAGCCTGGAGAGGATTTCCATTGCGGGCGCGTTCAAGACGATCGTTTTCCGTCCGGTTTTAGAATCCGAGAGCAGCAGCAGGCCACGCTGCAGGTCTACCTCAGACCATCTGAGATGAAGGATCTCTCTGAGTCTCCCGCCGGTGAATAAAAGGAGCCGCAGTGCGGCGGCGGCGTGCTCCCCTATCACGGAGCGCTGTTCACCTTTAGGCAAATGCTTCGTTTTCTTGCTGCTGTCGATCTGCCATGGGATCCCCACTGTAGCGGCTTCCCGGATCGCTGCCCCCAGTCTCTCAAGCTCCTCGACCGTTAGAAATCTTTCTCGGCGGTGTTCGTTGAACTTCTCGATGTGCCGGCACGGATTACAGTCCTCCGAGACCAGGCCGCGGCGCCGCGCGAAGCCGTACATTGAACCGAGAACAGCAAGCATCCGATTCGCTTGGAAAGGTGTGTGCTTCCAAGACAGATGAAGTCGGGCGATCTCCGCTCGGCTTAAGGTTTCTGCCTTAGTGGGACCCACAGCGGGAGTCACAAGACGTTCGAGAATGTCTCTGTAATGGTCATAGGTCCGGCCTTTCCTCTTCGCTTGGACATGGTCGGCTAAGAACAGCCGGGCAATCTCCCCGACGGTTAGGGCTGTGCGGTTGTCCGCTTTATCTTGTTGCGGGTCTCGCCCTGTTTTGCTGCTGGACCGAAACCCGTCAGCCAGGCGCCGAGCTTGGTCCGCCGTAAAGTCGGCCGGGCTTCCTATCGTGATCCGCTTCTTCGCTGAGCGGCGGCCGCCGGCGCCTGCCCGGTATTCGAAGATCCAAGACTTCTTCCCGGACGGGAACACCCTCAGACCGAACCCTTTCACACTGCCTTCGCCGCCGTCGAAGATTGTGTACCGGGATGATCGAGGCACCGATGCAACAGCGACGCGATTGGTCAGTTTCGACGTTGGCAAAGGGTCCTCCAGTCTGGGGGCGCCACGGGGTCGCCGCCTGTATTTCCAATCTGGAGCAATGTAGGGCAACGCCCGGACAGCTCACCCTTTGATTATCTTGGAATTTTTGCCACATGGAAAGTGTCGCACGACGTTATCGAACCAATTCCTTCAAACTACGAATCTGAGGGTCAGAGGTTCGAATCCTTTCGGGCGCGCCATTTTCCTTTCTTAAACCGGCGCCAGCGTCCGAAGCGGCAGCAGTTCTTGGGCAACTGATCCATCGTGCAATCACCCGCTGTCTCCCTGCGATCATTTCGCTCGGATGGCAGCTTCATGACCAAACGCGGTTGCGTCTAAGCCGTGCAGTTACAAGCGCTCTGGCCGACGACCGGTCCCAGGATGGCGTCACGGCCGAAGGCGACGCGTGCTGCTTTCACGAAGCTTTGATCCTCAGGGCCATGGCAGGGCCGTTTGCCGGGAATCTGAACATCGTCGTCGTCGGGCATGATCTGGTGAAAGACGAGTTGAAGAACGGTACGGGCGCCGTTCTGTGGATCGTGCCTACGTCATACGCACCGACGATCCCCTTGGCGGCATTGGCCGACAAGGGGATTCGTGGAAATCTCCTGCCGGGAGAGGATAAGAACAACTTCGAAAAGCCATGGCATACGGCCAAGACAGAAGCGCTCCGGAACGAGATCGAGGATCGCTATCTTGCCGGCCGATTCGCGGGTTCATCGGCCTTGCGAAAGGCGGCCGAAATACTCCGCGCCAACGGGATCATCCTGATGTCCCGGGAAAGCAGGGACAAACCATTGGGTGCCGACGCGATCGAGCTTTCGCAGGCAAACAGTGCGGCTCTGCTTCCTGTCGTAACCATCCGTCGTGATGACGGCACATTCCTGGTGCACATCGGCCGCGCTATTTCGAAGTCGCGGGCAAATACGGCCAAGGGGATTTTTCGGCGTCTCGCGGACTTTCTGGAGCCCTATACCGTCACCTATCCGGCACAATTCAGCAAAGGTGGAATGCTTGAAGCTTTGCAGAAGAAAGCCTCGTCAACAGTGCGCAGCCTGGCCCCCCGTTAACGCTCATTCAGATCGGCCGGGACAGGCCAGCCTCTTTCGACTAATGTGCCGCCGGATCGCGGCGAACTAAGGTCGGCTAGCAGCCATGCGAGTCATCATCGCCGTCGTCATGATATTGGGAACGCTGCTGGCGCCCATCGGCGCTGGGCGGGCTCACGACCACATCACCAGCTCCATTGAAGGCCAAGGCCAACTGATCCACGATCACAATCACGCACATGGCCACGACCACGATGACCATGATGGAACCTCCGGTCACGATCAGAAGTTCGCCGACCATTCGCACGAGATTCCATGCATGCCGGCATCATATGAGAGCGCAGGCGTCGTAGTGGTCCGCAACTGGATTCCAGCGCCGGCCGTCGGTCAGATACGTAACGCTCCCTCGCGCATCCACCGCCCCCCACGGTTCTGCTTCGTTGCCTGAGCCGAGCCGCTTCCGGCGGCTTATTTCCATCAGCGAAGATTGGAACTTCCATGAAACGAGTCTCCCTTCAAAAGGGGGCGTCCGCTTCCGCATGTACGCGGGTGCTTCTTTTGGCGCTTGCGACAAGCCTGGGTCTAATCCTTCTCGGCATTGAGGCAATGGCACACGCCGTTGCCGAGGGCGACAAGGGCTACATCCAGGAGATTACGGGCGTAAATATTTTTCCCTTCATCTATCTCGGCGCCAAACACATGGTGACGGGATACGACCACATACTGTTCCTTTTCGGTGTGATCTTCTTCCTGTACCGGCTGAAGCACATCGGGCTTTATGTGAGTCTCTTCGCCCTCGGGCATTCCACGACGATGCTTCTGGGCGTGTATTTCAACGTCGGGATCAACAGCTACATCATCGATGCGATAATCGGCCTGTCGGTCGTTTACAAAGCGCTCGACAATATGGGCGCTTTCCAGCGGTGGTTTGGCTTCCAGCCGAATACCAAAGCAGCGACTTTGATATTCGGGTTCTTCCACGGCTTCGGCCTGTCCACCAAAATCATCGAATACGATATTTCGCCAGACGGGCTTGTGCCAAATCTTCTGGCCTTCAACGTAGGCGTGGAGATCGGCCAGCTCCTGGCATTGGCCGCGATCCTTATCGTCATGAGCTATTGGCGGCGTACCGCCAGCTTCTGGCGCCACGCATACACAGCTAACGCAATTGTCATGACAGCTGGATTCGTGCTGATCGGGTATCAGCTGACCGGCTATTTCGTGTCGTAACAAAGGAGAATTCCAATGTACAATTCCGACATTCCTTCCCGCGCGGAACTGCCGACCTCGGGACAGCTTATCCGATCCACGGTGATCGCGATCATCGCGGCAACAGCGATTCTCGTGACCGTGGTTCTGCCCGCCGAGTATGCCATCGACCCCACCGGAATAGGACGCGCCATCGGCCTGACGGAGATGGGGGAGATCAAGTCTCAGCTCGCCGAGGAGGCCGAACGGGACCGGCTTCTGGATGAACAGAAGACGGCTCCGGCATCGGCGCCGGCGGATCGGCAGTCCAGCATCGCTGGGCGCATTTTGGCCGAACTTTTCGTCAGTCCGGCACATGCTCAGCCTGCTGGCCGGGCAGACGAGGTAAAGGTAACTCTGAAACCTGGTGAAGGCGCCGAGATCAAACTCGTAATGACGAAGGGCGCCAAGGCCAACTTCTCCTGGGCAGTGGACGGCGGCGTTGTCAACTTCGACCTCCATGCCGACGGCGATGCGGGCGAGTCGAAGAGTTACAAGAAGGGGCGTGCGGTGCCGGGTGCCGAAGGCGTTCTGGAAGCCGCGTTCACGGGGGCGCATGGCTGGTTCTGGCGCAATCGTGGGAAAGCTGACGTGACTGTGACCCTCAAGACAAACGGCGACTACGCAGAAGTAAAACGTGTGATGTGAGTCGTGGTGTGCGGCCCACCTCCCATGGTAGGGCCGCACGCCATCCCGCATGGAAGACCCTCTCCGGAAGGTGGTCGCGTAGGGCCCTGAAGTTGGCTGTGCAAGGGTGCGCGCGGCAAAAGTCAGCGAATTTCCGTACCGGCCGGCTTCACCGCGGCTCTTCGCCTTCGTGGTGCCTTATCTCGACAACGGCGCGTGATCGGCAGCTATTGGATTTCAGCGCCCCCATTGAAGCGCATGTACGGCCTAGGAGGCCTGTCCTTGGCGAACAGCAACACGTCGTATCTTTCGGGCGGCGTTCCCGCGACTTCCATCCCGGGTGATCCAACGGGCATGCCTGGAACTGCGAGGCCCATTGCATCGGGGTTCTCAGTCAGCAGCTTCTCCAAGGCCGCCGCCGGCACGTGCCCCTCCAACAGGTAGCTTCCGACCTTGGCGGTATGGCACGAGCCAAGTGTCATCGGCACGCCGAGCCTTGCCTTGAGAGCGGTCATATCAGCCGTTTCCTGAACCGCCGTGGGAAACCCGGCCGCTGCGATGTGTTTGACCCATGCGCCGCAGCAGCCGCAAGAAGGATCCTTGTAGACAGTCACCAGCGGGCGACTCTGCGCAAGCGCCGGGAGAGCAGGAGCCAGCGACGCCATGCTGACCAGTGTCAGCATCGAACGCCTTGTGAGATGGAATTCGGACATGTCTTTCTCCGTAAGAGGCGGAGGCGTACGCGCCTCCCGCAGTGAACCTTACGAGCCTTTCCTGATCTCCCGGCCGGCAGATCACGAGCGCAGCTTATCGCGCCCGCGCTACGCCGGTCGGTGCCAATCGTCAACTCCGTCGGAGCCAACGTGCTTCGCTGTCATTACTTGTTCTGAGACAGCCATTTCTTGAAATCAGCGATTTCCTTCTTCTGATCGTCGATGATTTTCTGGGCCATCTTCCTGAGCTCCGGATCCTTGCCGTGTTTGAGCTCGACCTCGGCCATGTCGATCGCGCCCTGATGATGGGGGATCATCATCATTGCGAAATCCTTGTCGGCATCGCCGGTTGGTTTCATGCCATTCATGTCGGTCATCATCTTTTGGTGAGCGCCCATGTAGGCTTTCCCGGCATTCATCTCGCCATCGCTTTTGTGCATTTGCGCCAAGGCGGAAGTCGAGGCGATGGCCGCCGCCAGCGTCACAATAGCCAGTCCGGTTCTGAGATTGGTCATTAGGGTATCCTCTGTGTGTTGTTGACGCTTGCATTAATGCGGCTCGCTCCCGGAGCGGCCGCTTCCGGGCCCGTCCTCACTGGAACTTGCCCTGGATGGATTTGCCGTCCGGCGTGGAAATCTGGACGGCGCCTTTTGGAGCCGCGAGCGGCGTGGCGGATGTGCCTGAAAGGCGGTTCTCTCCGGCGGGCGCCAGTACAATCCGCTGCGGCTTGCCGTCGACCACGAAGATCGCCGTACCTTTGAAGCCTTCTGTCGGCACAGGTTTGTCTGCGGCGTCCCGTATGTATACGGCCAGCTCGGTGCCATTCGCTACTGCTTCGATGTGGAAGTCGCCGGTATCGATTGACGGACCTCCGTTCGGCCCTGCTGCGCTTTCATGCGCGTCGACGGCTGTCGACGTAACGAAGGCGAGGAGGGCAAAGGCCAGAAACTTTCTCATGGGGTACTCCATCTTGATCAGAAGGCTTCCGCGGGGGCGGTGTCGGGTGTCCGCTCCGCCAAACGTGCGGCACGCAGGCGTTCGAGAGGTGCTTGCCCGTAGCGCAGGAAGAGAACCGGGGTCAGAAACGTATCGAGCAGCGTGGCGCTGATCAGTCCGCCGAAAATCGTGACAGCGACCGGGTGCAGGATCTCCTTGCCGGGCGCGTCGGCGCCGATCAGCAGCGGCACGAGGGCAACCCCCGCGGAAAGCGCTGTCATCAGAACCGGCGTGAGCCGCTCAAGACTCCCGCGGACGACCAATTCTTTGCCGAAGGGCATGCCTTCATTCAGAGACAGGTTGATGTAGTGACTGATTTTCAGGATGCCGTTTCGAGCCGAAATACCGGTCAGTGTTATGAAGCCGATCATCGAGGCGACCGAGAGCGGCTGCCCGGCCAAGGCAAGCGCAGCGACCGAACCTATCAGCGCAAGCGGCACGCTGCCCATGATGATCAGCGCCAGAACCGACGAGCGGTAGCGGCTGTAGAGGATCATGAAAATCATCGATAGCGAAAGCAGTGACAATCCGCCGATCGTGCGGCTCGCTTCTTCCTGGGCCTGGAATGTGCCTTCGAGGCTTGCAAAGAAGCCCGCTGGCAGCGGTGTGGCCGCGATTTCACGGCGAATAGCGGCGATGATCTCGGCCATGTCCGTTTGGCCGTCACTGTTCGCAAGAACAACCACGCGGCGGCGCGAGTTCTCGCGCAAGATCTGATTGGGACCGTCCGTCTCTGTAATGTTGGCGACCTGCCGCGCCGGTATCCAGCCGCTGGGCGTTTCGATTAAAAGGTCCCCCAGGCGCTGCGTCGTGCGCATGTGTTCCGGCAGACGCATGACAACATCGAAGCGCCGGTTCCCGTCGGCCACGCGCGAAACCACCTGGCCATTGGAGAGGCGACTGAGTTGCTCGACGATCGCCGCGGGCTGGACGCCGTAGAGAGCCGCGCGCGTATAATCGATCTGGATTTCAAGCTGCGGGATGCGCACCTGCTTTTCGATCTGCAGATCGGCAATGCCCGGGATCTTCGCCAGACGCGCCCGCATGTCCTCGGCCAGCGTCCGCAGCGTGTCGAGGTCTTCGCCGAAAATCTTCAGCGCGATCTCGGCCCGCACGCCGGACAGCATATGATCCAGGCGGTGAGAGATCGGCTGGCCGACATTTGCAGATATCGGCAGTACAGCGAGACGTGAGCGGATGTCGGCGATGATTTCTGCTTTCGGCCGGCCGTCCGGCTTTAGGTCGACCTCGATCTCCGACGAATGAACCCCTTCGGCATGCTCATCGAGCTCAGCGCGGCCGGTGCGCCGTCCGACCGTTGTGACCTCCGGAACATCGAGGATCATGCGCTCGGCGATGGCGCCTACGCGGTTGGATTCTGCCAGCGAGATGCCCGGGTTGAACAGCATGTTGATCGTGAAAGTGCCTTCGTTGAAAGGCGGCAGGAACGCGCGCGGCAGAAACAGCGCGGCGATGCCGGCGACCACGACGGCAAGAGCGACAGACGTCATCAAGAGCCGCGGCCGGGCGAAGGCGCGATCGAGGAGCTTCCGGTTGCCGCGCTTCAGAATGCGCACAAGGCCGCTCTCGTGCTCGCTCAGGCGCTTCAGGCCCGGCAACATGTAATAGGCCATGACGGGAGTCAGCGTGATCGAAACGAGCAGGCTGGCGAGGATCGAAATGATGTAGGCTTGGCCGAGTGGCGCAAAGAGCCTGCCTTCAATTCCCGACAGCGCGAACAGAGGCACGAAGACCAGCACGATGATCATCGTCGCGTAGACGATGCCGGAACGCACTTCCTGGGAAGCCGAAACGACGACATCGAAGATTGGGCGTGGATTGCCGAGTTCGCGGTTCTCCCTGAGCCTTCGGAAGATGTTTTCGACGTCGACGACGGCATCGTCGACGAGTTCGCCGATAGCAATCGCAAGGCCGCCGAGCGTCATTGTGTTTATGCCAAGCCCAGCGAAGTGAAAGATGATCGCTGTCGCCAGGATTGAGACAGGGATCGCCGTCAGCGATATCGCAGTTGTCCGAACGTTCAGCAGGAAGGCGAACAAAACGATCGCGACGACGACGATCGCCTCCAGCAAAACCGTCTGGACGTTGGAGATCGAGTTCTCGATGAAATCGGCCTGACGAAACAAAATTTGATCGGCCTTCACGCCTTGCGGCAAGCTCGGTGCCAGATCGGTCAAGGCGGATTCGATGAGGCCCGTCAGCGCGACGGTATCGACGTTCGGCTGCTTTTCGATGGACACCACGACGGCGGGCTTGCCCATATAGCCGGCATCGCCGCGCTTGGTCTTGGGGCCGAATTCGACCACCGCGACCTGGTGTAGGTATACCGGCTTCCCGTCGACAGTTGCGACGGCGAGGCTGCGCAGATCGTCGAGACTCGTAGTGCGGCCGATATTGCGGATGAGGTATTCCCGCGAATACTGGTCCGTGAAGCCTCCGCCCGTATTGACGCCGAACTGCGCCAGCGATTTTTCGATCTGGTCATAGGTGAGGCCCAGTGCACGCAGCGCCGGCGGCTGAGGCGCAATGCGGAACTGACGAACTTCGCCACCGATCGGGATAACTTGCGCCACGCCGGGAATCGTGAGCAGACGCGGCCGGATAGTGAAGTCAGCGAGTTCGCGCAATTCCATCGGAGTTGCGTTTTCTCCGGAAACCGCAATCAGCATGATCTGGCCCATGATCGAACTGATCGGGCCCATCTGCGGCGACGTGTTGGGAGGAAGCTGTTCGCGCACCAGCGTCAGCCGCTCCGCAACCTGCTGGCGGTTCCTGTAAATGTCGGTATTCCAGTCGAACTCGACGTACACGATCGAAAGCCCGACGCCCGACACCGATCTGACCCGACTGACGCCGGGCAGACCATTCATCTGAGTTTCGATCGGATAGCTGACCAGTTGTTCGACCTCGGGCGGCGCAAGGCCCTCGGACTCCGTCATGATCGTCACGGTTGGGCGGTTGAGATCCGGAAACACATCGACCGGGAGCTTGATCGCCGTATATGCGCCGTAGACGACAAGCACCCCGGCGAGCGCGAGAACGAGCAGGCGGTTCTTCAGGGATTGCGTGACGAGGAAAGTAAACATCGGCGGCTCTCCTCAGCGGACCTGGTTGAGGAGTTCAGCGCCTTGCGTCACGATCCGGCTGGATTTCGTCACGCCGGCAGCGACAAGAACATTCTGTCCGTCGAGCGGCTCGACACGTACCTCTCGCGCGACGAACCGTTCCGGCGATGTGTGCTCGAAAACGAAGTCCTGCCCATTTGCCGCGCGAACCACGCTCGTGCGCGGCAAGGCAACGCCCTCGGTTATTGTATCCGTCGAGGCAAGAACCGTGACGAACTGACCGATGCGCGCGCGGGGGGGCTCGCCGCGGATTTCGAAGTGTACCGGCACCGACTGGTTCCGGTCCGCAAGTCCGGCCCCTTGATATGCGAGCTCGATGCTTTGGCCGTCCGCAAAAGAGGCAGAAGCGGATTGGGTTTCTGAAACCGCTTCAAAGCTAAGCGCCTCAACCCAAAGCCGGTCCGGATTGACGATGTGGAATACAATCGCACTTGGCTCGGCCATTTGCCCTGCGACCGCGCTGGCATCCGCGATGATCCCATCGACCGGCGCAACGAGTGGTTCCTGCTCTACCCGGGCGGTTTGCAGTGCGACGCGGCGTTCCTTCAGTCCTTCGAGTTCGAGGCGGGCTTCGGTCAGCTGGGTCTGTGTGACCGCCCCCGATGCCGCAAGTTTTTCGAAGCGTCCGACGCGCCGCTCGACAATGCTGATTTGCTGGTCGAGCTCGCCGAGGCTCTGGCGCATGTCAGACGCATCCTTGGAGCCCACAGGCGGTGTCACGTAAGCAAGAATGTCGCCCGCCTTTACCACCGATCCGAGGCGTGGGAATCCCTGCGCCGGCGGCGACAGGCGGCCACCGACGGAGGCCTGCACGTAGCCGCTGGCATTCGGATCGGGGATGACGCGCCCGGGGAGTTCAATACTTCTGCTGTGAGCTCGCGGTTCGGCAATTAAGGTGCGGATCGCAAGAATGCGCTGGGTAGGCTTGGGAACGAACAGCGTCCCATCCGGAAGCCGCTGTGCGATATCGCGGACACGGCCAGCCGGTGAGGGAGCCTTGGCGTCGGCTGCCGGCTTATCGTCGGCATGGACGTGCCCCTCGTGTGCGGACGCGTAGCTGACGAAGAAAAGCATGGAGCCTGCCAGGAGGACGGCAATAACCGCCCTCGGGCGGCCCCGCAGCATCATGATCGCTACGCCGGTACTGGCACCGAGGAGTACGAACAGCCAGGAACGCTTGTCAGGCAACTGGCCGCCAATGCTTGCCAAGGTCAACCCGGCGGTTGGCGCAGCTTCGGGAACGGCCGCGGTCGGAACGGCAATCTGGACCGGAAAGATTTCAACGAGATCGCCGACAGTCACAGTCAGTATCACGTCGTGTGTGCCGGCCGAAGCTGTCCAGTCTCCTTGCAGAAGGTAGGTGCCTTCTTCGAGGGGCTTGGCCTCAAGAGAACCAGCCGCAGTGTCGGCGATGATCGAGGCACCGCTTATCGGTTCGTTTGTTTCGAACCGGTCCAGGAATATCTGGATAGCGCCGTTCTGCGGAAGCGCGACCAGTTCAAGGGCTGACGAAGTCGCTTCGACCCGGGGCAAGGCACTGACGACCTCGGTCACCGGCGGAGGGGCGTCGTCGCTGTGAACATGCCCCTCATGTGCCTCGACAGCCGCGGGAACGGATATCGTGAAGAGCACCGCGTAGAGCGCGGATCTGAAAACCGGATGCATTGAGTAATCCTTCGAACTGGTCTCGGACGGCCATGCGGCCGCTGGAGCGCGCGCGGGCGCGCCGGATCAGACGAAGAATTTGGGCGGGCGGCGGAAGAGGTTTGGATCGACGCCGCTGAAAACGCTAGCAGGTGCCCTTACAATAGCGGTGCGGCGGTCTGCGATAGTGAGATAGGCGGTAGGATTTTCGACCGCGGGCGCGCAACAGGACGAGCCCGCCGAACAACAACCCCCATTGCAGGGGACCTTCTCGGTCGACTTCGCAGCCCGTTCGCCGGTTTCTTCTAAAACCGGTTCTTTGGCGGACGCGCCGGAGAGCGAAACTTCTGTTCCGGTGCTGGCTTGGTACGCATCCGCCGTGCCGCTGCTCTCGTGCCCAGGGTGCGCCAAAGCCGCCGACGGCATCGCGTACACCGCGATCATCACGATCACGATGGGGACGACGCGGGCCAGGAACAGAGACAAGCGCATGCCGATAAGAAACCGATATTCAGGTTGCAGCGTATCCTCGAAAGTCGCGCTTAGGTAGGAGAAACGGCCAAATTGTGTCGAAACGTACCATCACAGTTAAGCAGGACTGATCCTTGACCTTACCCAGATGTCCTACCAAGCCGAAAACCTAATTCCATCAGAAGGCGCTATGCCCGCCGAACCTCTGCGGTCGCTGCAGTCGCAGCCGCCACTCTTTTATTGGATGGCGACGCCAGCACACCTGCCTCTATGGATTGAAGGCACTGGATCTGCGGACATTCGGCTTGGGAACCTGATGCCCCTGTTCTCAGCTTCACGCACGGCATCGTCGGTCGCGTGCATGCGCAGCGCACCGCCTTGGCACGCCGCAACCTGCCTTGCCGCTCTCGCTCTCGCGCCGCGGCCTGATCGAGATTCTCCGCCTTCGGATGAAATCTGGTCCGCTCAATCCGACGATCGGCGCGGCGTGCTTTCCTTGGCCGCCACCCCGTTTTCCTCGGCGGGGTAAACGCCTTTCAGAACGTCGTCGAAATGGCGGCTGACACAGGGATTGCATTCGCAGGCGAGCGAGCGAAGGCCCTCGACATGGCTGACGGCAATGCGTCCGCGCCGCGTCTCGATGACCCCTTTCGTTTTCAGGTCCTGGATCACTCGACTGAGATAGCTGCGTCCCACGCCCAGCATCGCCGACAATTGCTCCTGCGTGAGCGCGACATCGGTCGCGCCGGTTCTTTCAAGTGCGGCGAGCAGCCATTTCGCCGTCCGCTGCTCGATTGAATGGGCGGCGTTGCAGGCGACGGACTGGAAGACCTGCGCCATCAGGCAATCGGCATAGCGTGCGAACAGAAAACGCAGTGTGATCGAGCGCGACTTCGCTGCTTCGAGATCGTGCAGATCGATCCGCCAGAAAGAGCCGCCCAGTTGCACCTCGGCCCGGGAAAAGGCCGGGAGCCGTCCGTGGCTGACGATGCCGCCGATGGCGCCCTCGCGCCCGATGAGCGCGGTCTCGATCGCCCGCCCGTCCCCCAGCACGACCAGATAGGAAATCAGGCTCGATCCGCACGGGAAATAGGCGTGGCGGACCGTGTCGCCCGGATCGTGGAGCAGCGTTCCCGTCGGCGCCGACCAATCCTCCAGCATCGGTTGCAGGATCGCCCAGTCTTCGGTTCGCAACGCGCGCAAAAGATTATTGCCGACAAGATCTCCATTGGGGCTTCGGGCATCCATTCACATACCTCGTATTTATTCGCGCTTTATAACGCGCGAGGCGGAGAAATGGTCACTAGTGGGCAGACCGATCCCGCATCTCTGTCTACAAGGCAACACAGGGGCTGATCAGCCTCATCGAGCGCGAGCGATGGCATCGACTCCCGGGCGAAGACACTTGCCGCCTTGAGAGACAAGCAATGCCGGCACTGCCGACACTGATTTCCTGGCGGGGCGCTCCAAGCACGCCACCCCAAGTTTTTCGGAAGGTGGGCGTGACGCATGAGGACGAGTGATCGGACCCAAGGAAAACCTCTCCTCGTGCTGCGGCTGTACATAGCCGGCGATGCGTCGGCGGCACGCCGGGCGCTCGACGCCCGCAAGCGCATCATCGAAGCGGCGGCTGAGCCGATCAACATCGAAATCATCGACATCCTGGAGCGGCCGGCCGAGGCGGAGGCCGCGGGAATTCTCGCCACGCCCACGCTTTCCGACGAGATCGTGACGCCGCCACGCCGTCTGATCGGCGACATCAGCAACACGGCTCAGGTTCTCGAATATTTCGGCTGCAGCAACAAGGACACAACCGCATGATCGCAACAGAGGAAAGCGCCGTCGATCCTGTACTCGAACGAGTGAAGACGGGCATCGAGGCATTCGACGACCTCGTGATGGGTGGACTGCCGCGCGGGCGCACGACGATCGTTGGCGGAACGCCCGGCAGCGGCAAGACCGTGTTCGCGACGCAATTTCTGGCCCACGGCATCACCGATCTCGGGGAGTCCGGCGTATTCGTCACGTTCGAGGAGTCTCCCGACGAGATCGAAGTCAACATGGCGAGCTTTGGTTGGAACATCCGGCGCTGGCGCGAGCAGAACCAGCTCGTCTTCGTGGACGCGAGCCCGAAAGATCGCGACGAACTGGTGGTTGGCGATTTCGATCTTGCCGGGCTTCTTGCCCGCATTCTCCATGCGGTAAAGGCCGCCAAGGCCAAACGCCTCGTGCTGGATTCGTTGACGCAGCTTTTCGATCATTTTGTCGCCGATCCGACGACGGTGCGCCGTGAGCTGTTGCGCATCGCCGCGGCGCTCAAGAAGGAGGGCCTGACAGTCTTGATGACGGCCGAGCGCAACAGCGAATATGGCGAGATTTCCCGCCATCGCATTGAGGAGTTTGTTGCCGACAACGTGGTCATCCTGCGCAACGCGCTCGACAAGGAGCGTCGACGCCGGACCATCGAGGTCTTGAAAATGCGCGGCAGCCGCCACGTCGAAGGCGAGGTGCCGATCACGCTGGTCGAGAACCACGGGCTCGTCGCGGTACCTCTTTCGTCCCTGCGGCTCGAACAGCAGTCGAGCACCAAGCGCGTGACCAGCGGCAATGCCGAACTCGACCGCATGACGAGCGGCGGCCTGTTCCGCGACAGCGTCACCCTGGTGAGCGGCGCCACCGGCACAGGCAAGACCCTGCTGGTGACGAACTTCCTGGCTGGTGGCGTGGCCGCCGGTGAACGGGCGCTGCTTGTCGGCTATGAGGAAAGCCGAGGCCAGTTATTCCGCAATGCCCGCGGCTGGGGCGTCGATTTCGAGGCCATGGAAGCCGATGGACAGCTCAAGGTCATTTCACTCTATCCCGAGGCGCAGAGTCTGCCGGACCATCTTCTGACGATCCGGGAACTGGTCGAGGAGTTCAAACCCGACCGACTGGCGATCGACAGCCTGTCGGCGCTGGAACGCATCGCGCCCGAGACGGGATTCCGCGAATTTCTCATCAGCCTGACCTCATTCATCAAGCAGCGCGAGATCGCGGGACTCTGCACGGCAACCAACAAGTCCTTGATCGGTGGCCAAAGCGCCAGCGAGCAACACATCTCCACGCTGACCGACTCGATCATCCTGCTGCGCTACATCCAGGAAGGCGACATGATGAATCGGGGGCTCATGGTGCTGAAGATGCGAGGCAGCGAGCATGACAAGCAGATCCGCCGCTTCACGATCGACAGCAAGGGCATGCATCTGGGAGAACCCTTCGGCGGCGCGCCCGACGTATTCGGTGACGCAGCAATAGCGGGCCCAACGTGACCGCGGCCCGGGAGAGGCCACGCACGGCCGCGGAGATCGCCCGGGCGGGCGAGGATGAACCGCTTGCGGGATTCAGCCAGCTCTCGTTCCAGCGCCTGGTCGAGAACATCGCCGACGGCATACTGGTCGTCGATCTCGCGGGCAGCGTGCTCTATGCCAACCCCGCGGCTGCCGAGATCTGCGGGCAACCGACCGAAAATATTCTCCAAGTCCCGCTCGGTCGCCCGGTAGTTACAGGCGACATTGCGGAAATCCGGGTGCGGCGACCGGACAAACCTCCGGCCGAAGTTGAAATGCGTGTGGTCGAGATCGGCTGGAACGGCGACTCGGCCCTGCTGGCGAGCCTGCGCGACGTCTCGGCGCAGCGAGCGGCGGACGAACGCCAGCGCCAGTCGCAGAAGATGGAAGCGGTCGGGAGGCTGGCCGCCGGGATCGTGCACGATTTCAACAATCTGCTCGCGGTATTCGAATCGGGACTGAAGCTGCTTGAGAAGCAGATCGCCGCCGATCCCACGAATCCGAGGGTCGGCATGCTGATCGATGAAGTGCGCGCTCGCGCTGCGAACGGCGGTGCGCTTACTCAGCAATTGCTGGCCTTTTCCAGGCGCCAGACGCTCTCGCCCGAAATCATCGACCTCAACGCCCGGATCGAGTCGCTGACCCATCTCTTCGAGGGAACTCTGGGCCGTGACATCGAACTGAAAACTCTCCTCGCCCCGCAACTCGAACCCGTCGAGATCGACTCCAACCAGTTCGATGTCGCCCTTCTCAACCTCGCGGTCAACGCGCGGGACGCCATGGAAGGCCGGGGGATACTGACGATCGAGACGAGCAGCGTCTCCGGCGTTTTCGGTGCTTCGTCCGACCTCGCCGGGTTCGTCTGCGTGACCGTGCGCGACACCGGCTGCGGCATGAGCCGGGAAACCCTGGCGCAGGTGTTCGAGCCGTTTTTCACCACCAAGCCCGAAGGCCAGGGAACCGGACTGGGTCTTAGCCAGATCTACGGCTTTGTTCACCAGTCCGGCGGGCATGTGCGGATCGACAGCGAGATCGGCATGGGCACCAGCGTGCATCTTTTTCTCCCGCGCGCCCGCACCTAGCCGCCGCGCGATCGTGCCGTTCGGCCGCAGATCGCCGCCGTGACGCAGGACGCGATCTGCGCTCGCGCGCGGCAGCGAAGCGGAACGGCGAGACGCTTTCGTTTTGCGCGCGCTGTCCTTACCTTCGCCCTGCGATGCGCGAAGTGCTTCCTCAAGCCGGTATGACATAGAAGATGTGCGCGCCGACGCGGCCCGTCTGGAGCAACCGCCGCGCCCAGTCGGGACTGACATAGGCCGCGTGATAGTGCGTTGAATCCGAAACATGGCCGCCCGCGGCCTGACCGCTCAGAAGCTTTGCGGCGCGCTCCTTGATCTCCTGATATAGTTTCCGATCCGTGATCTTGTCCGCGACGCCGTCGCACGCGAACGAAAACTGGCATGCGTTCTTGCGGCGGGCGTTCTGATAGACGACGCCGCACACCGTCGATGGAAAAGCGCGGTGCTCCACGCGATTGAGAATGACCTGCCCGACGGCGATCTGCCCGGATTCCGGTTCGCCCCGCGCTTCAAAATAGATCGCGGTGGCGAGGCAGGTCAGCGAATCCGATTTCGACATCGTGCCTTTGGCAAAAGCGGCTTCCGGCAGTAGCGACGTACAGGCGAGCGCGAGTATTTTCGCAGCGCGCGAAACGGGAATTTTCACGATGTTGATGGTCCCCTGTTCTCAGCCGGAGCGGACCGCGCGGCCCGCTCCCCCTTGGCGGGCTTTCAACTGACGGGAGATCGGGGCGAGCAATTGGCGAGATATGGAAAATGAAGGGGCGCGCGCGCTCCATTCGCGTCACATTGTGATCGATCGCTCCAATCGTGCCGCAACATCATGTAGCCTTGAGTCTAATGATCGCGAGCGGCGATTGCGACCAGCCTGTCCTAGAATCGGCCAGCCGCAAAATGATTCAGGAGGCGCTGGATCTGGGCGGCGACACGGTCCGGCGCGGGCAGCTGGACGGCCGGGCCGTCACTTTTGGCGCGTGTGACACGCGGCGTTGCCGCAAGCGCGTCCATCCATGCGCGTTCGGCGTCCCAGTTGTGAACCTTCGATCCCTCGTGGCTGAAGCCGAACAGCGTGATGCAGGCGGTGCTGTTTTTCAGAAGATAAGCGAGAACGACCGCGCCCGTGGTCGGTTTCACGCTGGCGGCGTTCGCGTGGCCGAGCAGAGACGTCCGTGCATCCGATCTGGCGTCGGTTTCGATGCGGAGGATGGGCCGGGCACCGCACAATGCGGTGATGACGCCGTCGTCGGCGGGCAGTTCGTCGATGCTCCAGATTTCGCGGGTGCTGTGCAAGGCAAGCAGGTTAATCGGCAGTCCGCGGGCTGTGACTTCCAGAATTGCCTCGACGCCGAGGACCGCCAGAATGTCTGTACGATCACCGGCGCTGCCGCACAGCTGGGCGCGGTTTATGCGGATGACGCAATCATGGTCGTCGATGCGCGGTGCATCGCTTTTCGCGACGCGGCCATTGCCGACGAGCGCGATGGTGCCAGCGTTATGAAGCAGGGCGGACGACATAATTCGCCGCGCGGGACGCACGGGCCCATGGCCAGCCGCCGCAGCATCGTCGTTCACTGCGCCGCGCGCGAACAGCCAGCCGGCGCAGCCAGCCGCGAGCGTCGCAAAGTAGTAGGGCCAGTCAGATGGCCAACTGGTGAGCGTCGCGGCTCCGACCTCAAAATCGTGCGCGACTTCCATCAGCGTCGCGAACGTGACGACAAGGAGAAGGCTGGGATATGCGCGCCGGATTCCAAGCTTCAGCGAAAAGGCGGGCGGAGCCATCCGGAAAATGGCACCGAGCGGCACGACATCCCCCGCACCGCGCGGCGCCGTCAGGATCGTGGAGACGGTGAGGCGCTCGGCCGAGGCCTGGGCGCGCCGGTAGCTCCATACGGTCACGCAGAGCGCAAGGCCCGCGAACCACCAGACCTGCGTGCCGATCGCGATGCCGGCCATGATCAGCGCATCGCTGACGGCGACGGGCGTGCGAAGCATGCGTCTTATGGCGTCATTACCGAGAGCGGTGTCGCCCGCAGGATAGCTGAAGCCGCCGGCGACGACACGCAGCAACACGCCAAGAAGCGCGATACCGATGCTGGCGCCCTCCAGCCAGTCTTCGGCCCCGGCGCCAAAAAAAAGTTCAAATTCGGCGCCGGACATCATCAGCGCGACCACGGCAAGTGGCGCCATGAACACCGCCATCAGCCAGAGATCGCCGGCCAGGGACACATCCGTCCGCCCGCGGGCGTTGAACATCGAGGGCTCCTCAGCCAACACGCGCCGAGCAAGGCGCGCGGCTGCGGACAATTTTATGGTGAAGCCCGCAAACCTTCCCATCGGCTTGTGACATTCCTACTGTCGGGGGCGTTTTGCCGCATTTTATGCGGCGCCACGATTGCTTGCGCGGGTCCTGCGGTGCAACACGGCTCGAAACCCGGTCTTTCCCTACGGTCGTAGCATTTCGGGGTTGCGCTTCGAGCAAAACTGCATTCATTATTCAACGTCCACCTGCATTCCGCCTTAGAGCGGCGAAGCAAGCAGGGGAGGGAGGATGATGCCGATGACTAGTTTCAAGACATTGCTGTGCGCTGCCGTGGGCGCTGTCATTGCAACGGGCGCCTGGGCGCAGACCGAAATCAAGCTTGGCCATGTCGGCGAGCCGGGTTCGCTGTTCGACCAGACCAGCCAGGAATTCGCCAAGCGCGCCAATGAGAAACTCGGCGACAAGGCAAAGGTCGTCGTGTACGGATCGAGCCAGCTCGGCAGCGACGACGAGATGCTGAAGAAGCTGAAACTCGGCACGCTCGATCTCGCACTGCCGTCCACCGTCATGACGACGGTGGCGCCCGAGTTCGGCGTGTTCGAAATGCCGTATCTCGTGAAGGATCGCGGCCACGCGGCGAAAATCCGCGACGAGGTCATCAAGCCGACGCTGGCGCCCATCGCGGCCAAGCAGGGCTACAAGATCATCTCTGTGTGGGAAAACGGCATTCGCCACATCACCAACAGCAAGCGGCCGATCGTGAAGCCGGAAGACCTGAAGGGCATCAAGCTCCGCACGCCGAAGGGCGTCTGGCGCGTGAAGATGTTCCAGGCTTATGGCGCGACGCCGAGCCCGATGGCGCTGTCCGAAGTGTTCGTGGCGCTGCAGACCGGCGTGATGGACGGTCAGGAAAATCCGTTCGCCCAGATCTATCCGTCGCGCTTCCAGGAAGTGCAGAAATATCTCTCGCTCACCGGCCATGTGTACACACCGGCCTATCTGACGGCCGGCGCCAGCTGGAACCGCCTGCCGGAAGACGTCCGCACGGCGCTTGAGGCGACGGCGACGGAGATGGAGCCGGTTGCGCTCGACATCGCCGCACGTCTGGACGACGAACTGCTCGGCAAGCTCAAGGAGGCCGGCATGGAAGTGAACGAGGCCGACAAGCCGGCGTTCATCGAGGCGTCCAAGCCGATCTATGCCGAATTCGCCAAGGAAGTGTCGGGCGGCCAGGACCTGATCGACAAGGCTCTGTCGCTCGGCGGCTCGTAAAAACCCTCGAATCCGGTGGCGCGCGGGCAACCGCGCGCCACCACTCGTCTCTCCTCATCTTTCTGGCGCGCTGATGAAAACCGTACGTATCTGGTATGACCGCTTTCTCGAAGTGATCGCGGCCGCGCTGATGGCCGGCCTCGCCGTGATCCTCGTCATGGGCTTTGTTTATCGCTTTTTCGGCATGTCGCTCGTCTGGTACGACGAGATCGCCTCCATCGGGCTTGCCTGGCTGACCTATTACGGCAGCGCGCTTGCCGCCCATCGCGGCGCGCATATCGGCTTTCCCGGCATCGTCAATGCGTTCCCGCCCACGCTGCGAGTCGCGGCAACGATATTCTCGGAAATCATCGTTCTCGGGTTCTTTGTTCTGCTCGCGAT
>LNFM01001864.1_pt1 | contig 71369 bp, 66 predicted proteins | sample 596031 | NCBI WGS metagenome assembly LNFM01 (sample SAMN04254537, study PRJNA301005) | activated carbon metagenome | isolation source: dual media filters at the Ann Arbor, Michigan drinking water treatment plant | place: USA: Ann Arbor
ACATCGAGTGCGCCGACATCCGCGCCGATCTGCCGCGCATTCGATGCCCGACATTGGCGATCACCGCCAGCGGCAGCGGCGTGGCTTCCGTCGACGAGACACGCGCATGGCAGTCGCAGATCCCCGACTCCGAACTGAAGATCATCGAGAGCGACTCTTACCATGTCGCAGCCAGCGACGCGGACGCCTGCGCCAGTGCGACCTTGGCCTTCATGCGGCGCCACGCATGACGCGCCGCAACTTTTCTACGCCTGCCTTTCGGCGCATACTGCCCCAGGTTTTCGCAGCCCACATGCACAGCCGAGGATAAGAATGGAGCTTGCTTCTCGCCGACACATGGCGCCGGACATTTCCGGTGCGATCGAACTTTGCTACACCAATGGCTGGACCGACGGGCTGCCCGTCGTGCCGCCGACAGCCGACCGTGTCGAAGCCATGCTCAAGGCCGGAGGCCTCGAGCCGAAAGAGCAGCTGGCCTATATCGAGAACCGACAGGTCACGGTCACCGCCGAGAAGGTGGCCGTCAATGCGGTCATGGCGGGCTGTAAGCCCGAATACATGCCGGTGATCGCCGCCACGGTGCAGGCGCTCGCCGATCCCCTCTACGGATATCACGGCCCGGCGACCAGCACCTCCGGCTCCGCGGTCTTCATGGTGGTCAACGGCCCCATCGCGCGCGAACTCGACATCAATTGCGGCCACAACCTGTTTGCCCCGGGATGGCGCGCCAATGCGACGATGGGTCGAGCCATCCGACTAGTGATGCGCAACGTGATCGGCAGCATTCCGGGCGAACTCGACCAAAGTTGTCTGGGTCACGGCGGCAAGTACTCGTTCTGCATCGCCGAGAACGAAGCGCAGAGCCCCTGGCCCGCGTTTCACACCACGCGCGGCTTCAAGGCCGAGCAGAACGTGGTCACCATCTTCGCCGCCCTTGCACCGCACCAGTTTTCCAACCGCTTGAGCGCGGACCCGGAAGGCGTGCTCGACACCGCCTGCGCACACATGAAGATCTCCGCAGGCGCAGGTCGCCAGCAACAGCACGTGATCGTCTTCGGCGGCGAACATTCGGTCATCTTCGAGCGCGCCGGCTGGTCGCGCGAACAGGTACAGCAGTACTGCTTCGAGCACTCGCAGTCCACGGTGGCGGAGCTCAAGCGTGCCCATGTGATTCCGGGAGACCTCGAGCCCGCAGACGAGCATACGATGCTTCCGCTGGTACAAACGCCGACGGACTTCCTGGTCATTTCCGCCGGCGGCCAAGCCGGGGTGCAGTCGGCATTCATTCCAGGCTGGGGCAGCAAGAACGGGTCACAAAGCGTGAGCAGGGAGATTCGCCGCCCCTGAGGCTGCGGATCGAGTCGACATCAACACGAAAGGAGTCGATATGGCAGTGCAGATATTGGATCCAACGACGGAGGTTTCCGGCCGGCGCATCAATTACGCCGCCCGGCCGGAGTCGTTCGCCGGCCTGCGCATCGGCCTGGTGGACAACACCAAGCACAACGCCGATCAGGTGCTGCTGCGCCTGGCAGCCATTCTGGAGAACGAGCACGGCGCCAAGACGCACATCATCCGGCGCAAGAAGAGCGCCGGGGCGGCGCCTCACGCAGAGATCATCGAAGAGTACAAGGGCGCCTGCGATATCATCATCGCCGGCGTCGGCGATTGAGGGTCATGCAGCTCGGGCAGTGTGCTCGACAGTATCGTATTCGAACAGCAGGGCATTCCCTCCGCGTCCATCATCACCGACGTGTTCCAGGCCACCGGCCGGGCCATGGCCCGCAGCTGGGGGTTGCCGAATTTCCGTTTCGTGATGATGCCTCATCCCATCGCCAACCTGAACGAGGAACAGCTCGATCAGCGCGCGCGTGAGATCGCTCCCAAGGTGATCGACTTGCTGCGGGAAGGTCAAGCCGACTGATCCCTCGTTCGGCGGCAAAGCGACGACGAACACGCCCGCGCATGCGGGCGTGTTCGTTTCGATCCCCGGGCGATGTCCGAGCCCGCTCGGCGCAGCGGATCATCAGGTCTGTTTGCCGCTGCGCTGTTCCAGCACCTTGATCAGCCCATCCACGCCGGAGCGCGCGAGTTCGGCCGCGAACGTGCCGCGATACGTCTGCACCAGACTGATGCCCTCGACGATCACGTCGTAGACCTTCCAGGTGTCCGCCTGCCGGGCGACCCGATAATCGACGGCCACCGGCTCCTTGCCTGCCCGATGAGCGATCGTCTTCACCACGACCTCCGGGCCCGTGCCTAGTGGCGGCTTGACGTCGATCTTCTCGGCCGGCGTCGCACCGTTGCTCAAGGCCGCCGAGTAGGTATGGACCAGCAAGCGTCGAAAGCCGATCGTCAGCGCTTCCCGCTGCGATGGACTGGCCGTCTGCCAGGCCCGACCCACCGCCAAGCGCGTCATCCTCTCGAAATCGAAGTGCGGCAGCACCTTCTGTTCGGCCAGTTCCCGCAACAGCGCCGGATCCTTGTGCTCTCGCATCACCGCCAGCACTTCAGTCACGGTGGACCGCACCAACGCATCCGGGGACGGTTGCGCCCATGCCCAGGTGCTGGCCACCAACGCCACAACGCACAGCAGACGCTCCCCTGCCTTCATCCTCGACACTCCGTGCAAACCGATGATTGGCGCGAGTCGCAAATAGCATGCCTCGCCAAGGCACGCTGGAGCACCTATAGTTCGCTCTGGACACCGCCCGAGCCGCTTTATCTGCCCGGCGACGCCGCCTCCACCGACCACCCGTCATGCCGGCACTCGAACCGGCAGTTCCTGAAGCCGAGAGGATAGCCACACCATGAGCGCAGCCCTCCTCGCCTACCCTCACTTGTTGTCCCCCTTCACGCTGGCTGGAAGACGGCTTCGCAACCGCGTGGTGCACGCCTCGATGACGACACGCCTGGGCGCGAATACGCGCGTTACCGATCGACAGATCCAGTACTACGCCAACCGGGCGCGCGGCGGCACGGCACTTATCGTCACCGAACCGCTGAGCATGGCGCGCCATCAGGAGATCCCCTTCAAGATCCGCGCCTGGAACGACGAGAACTGCGACGATCTCGGACGTTGGGCCGATGCGGTCGAATCCCTGGACTGCCGCCTGCTCGCGCAGATCCAGGATCCTGGCCGGGGACGTCATACGCCGGGCCGCTTGTCCGATCCCATCGGTGCCTCGGCACAGCCGGACGATCTGAGCTGGACGGTCCCGCGCGCCCTCGATGCCGGCGAGATCCAGCGCATGACCGCCGAGTTTGCGCAGGCGGCTGCACGCGTCAAGCGCTGCGGCTTCAGCGGCGTGGAGATCTCCTGCGGCCACGGGCATCTGTTTCATCAATTCCTGTCGCCGTGGTCCAACTTGCGGGACGACGGTTACGGTGGCGATCTGCGCGGGCGCACTCGCTTCGTCGCGGAAATCATCGACGCCGTGCGAGCCGAATGCGGCACCGATTTCATCGTCGGCCTCAAACTGCCCGGCGACGATGGCGTGGCCGGCAGCATCGATGCCGCACAGGCCGCCGCGATCGCCTGCGAACTCGCTCGAGGCCGCAGCATCGACTATCTGTGTTTCGCCCAAGGCAGTCATGCCCGGTCACTGGAGATGCATGTTCCCGACGGCCACGCGCCGCGTGCCACCTACATGCCCCTGCTGAAGACGCTGCGAGCGTCGTTGCCCTCGATACCGGTCATCGCCCTGGGACGCATCACCGACCCCGCCGAGGCCGAAGGCATCCTCGCGCGCGGCGAAGCCGAACTGATCGGCCTGGGTCGCCCCCTGGTAACCGATCCGGGCTGGGTGAACAAGGCGGCTGCCGATCGCGCGCACGACATCCGCTATTGCGTGTCGTGCAACGCCTGCTGGGGGCTGAACGTCACCGGGCAACCGATCGCCTGCGACAACAATCCCCGGGTCGCGGCACCGGACGAACTCGACTATCGGCCGAAGCGCGCCTCGGCGCAGCGGCGCGTCACGGTCGTAGGCGCCGGCGTTGCCGGGCTCGAAGCGGCCTGGATCGCAGCCGAACGCGGCCATCGCGTCACCGTGTTCAGTCGCTCGAGCGAAGTCGGCGGGAAGGTCCGATTGCGAGCCTCCCTGCCCGGCGGGGAAGCGCTGAGCAGCATCTACGACTACCAACATGCCGCAGCGCTGCGCGCCGGGGTGCGCTTCGAGTTCGGTGTCGAGGCGGGGCTCGCCGATATCCTGGACACCCGTGCCGAGGCCGTCATCCTCGCCACCGGCTCGACCATGATCCCGCCCCGTTGGCTGCCCGACGAAGCGCACGCCGAAGGCTGGGTCTGCGATGTGCGCGCCGCGATGGACGCACTGAAATCGTTGCGGGGGAAGCAGCCCGGGGTCGCTGCGATCTTCGACATGGACCACACCGAGGGCACCTATGCATGCGCCGAACGCTTGCGTGAACTGTTCGACGAAGCCTGGATCGTGACGCCGCGGCACACGATCGCCGATGAGACTGCGCTCGTCACCCGACAGGGGATATTGCGCCGCCTGAGCCTCGCCGGGATCCGGATCGCCTGCTTGTCCGAGCCGCGCTGGAGCGAGCGCATGGAAAGCGGCGCACTGGAGATCGAGCATGTCTATACCGGCGAGCGCACGCTGCTCGAGCCGCTCGCCTTCCTCGCCTATTCGACGCCCCGTCTGTCCGACCAGAGCCTGCTCGGACCGCTGCGCGAGGCCGGGCTGGAGGTGCATCTGGTCGGCGACTGCCTGAGTGCGCGCAACATCATGGCGGCTACCGCGGAAGGGCATCGTGCGGGTCACGCCGTCTGAGTGCGGACAACCCGACGAACCACCTTCGAAGCCAGACGTCCCTCGCGCATCGGCTTGCGCAACATACAATTCATGGCGCGCGCAACTGGATGGACCGCCAAGACCGCATCGACGCGATGCGCCCGTCGGCGAACATGACTGCCGCAACGAATCCATTAACCCACGAACGGGCGAATACCCATGGCACACGGCTTGAAACTGATGGTTTTCGATATGGCGGGCACGACGGTCGAGGATGGCGGTCAAGTGCCGGCCGCCTTCAACGCGGCACTGGCGGAGTGCGACATCCGGATCTCCGACGAGCAATTGGCGGGCATCCGCGGCGCCTCCAAGCGCGAAGCCATCGCCGAACTCGTCGCGAAGTACGGCAGCCCGGCATGGCAAGGCCGCTCCGAGGCCGTCTATGCCTCCTTCGTGCGGCACATGGAACGCGAGTTCGATGCGGGCGTGAAGGCATTGCCGGGCGCCGAGGACACCTTCCGTTATCTGCGCTCTCAGGGCGTGAAGATCGCATTGACCACGGGCTTCGACCGGGACATCGCCAGCTTGCTGCTCGACGCGCTCGGCTGGAAAAGCATCGCTGACTGCTTCGCCTGCGGCGACGATGTGCCGCGCGGCCGACCGGCGCCCTATCTCATCTTCCGCTCGATGGAGGCGACCGGCGTCGATAGCGTGCACGAAGTCGGCACGCTGGGCGACACGGTGCTCGATCTGCAGGCGGGCTTCAACGCCGGCGTGCGCTTGAACATGGGGACGCTCTCCGGCGCCCACGGCCGCAGCAAGATGCAAACCCAGCCGCATACCCATCTGCTTGCAAGCGTCGCCGATTTGCCCGCCCTGCTGCACTCGCTCTGAGAAGGACGAAGCCGAAGTCTGATAGTAGAATGCGCGCTTTTGCTCCGCGCCCTGCGGAACGAAAGCCTGAACAAAAAGCCTGAAGCGGAGCCCAGCGTGCACATCCTTTGTCTCGACCTCGAAGGTGTCCTGATCCCGGAAGTCTGGATCGAGTTCTCCAAGCGCACCGCCATCCCGGAGCTCTCGCGCACCACCCGTGACGAACCGGATTACGACAAGCTGATGCGCGCTCGCCTGGAAATCCTGCGCCGCCACAACCTCGGCCTGCCCGACATCCAGAAGGTGATCGACGGCATGGGCCCGCTGCCGGGCGCGCACGACTTTCTCGCCAAGATGCGCAGCCGCTTTCAGGTGATCATCCTGTCCGACACCTTCAGCCAGTTCGCCCATCCCTTGATGCGCCAGCTCGGCTGGCCGACCCTGTTCTGTCACGAACTGGTGGTCGGGGCCGACGGCATGGTCGAGAACTATCGGCTGCGGATGAAGGATCACAAGCGCGAGGCGGTACGCGCATTCAAGGCGCTCAACTTCAAGACCATCGCGGCCGGCGACTCCTACAACGACGTCGCGATGCTGGGCGAGGCGCACGCGGGCATCTTCATCCATCCGCCCGCGAACGTCATCGCCGAGTTTCCGCAGTTCCCGGTCACCCGCAGCTACGACGAGCTCGAAGCCGAGATCATGAAGGCAGCGGCCGGCTAGTCTCCTGAGTCGGAAATTCGCTGAACAAGCTGCTATGCGCTGCCCAGGCGCAGCATCTTCGTGATCGCAATCGCGATCATGGGCGCGGCGAATCCGATCACCGTCACCACGACCAGCAAGATGCCCAGTTCGCCGTAGTCCGCGGGCACGGTGACGCTGCCTGTCGCATCCTTCACCTCCCGCGTGATGGTGAATATGCCGTTGAGGTATTTCGTTCCCAACTGGGACGCCGACAGCGCCAGATTCGTGAACGATGCCATCACCGCGAAATAAGTCGCCTTGAGCGCGTTGGGCGCCGAATGCGCGATCCAGGCCAGCATGGGAATCATCGCGATCTGTCCCAGCGGCGATTCCAGCGCCGTGTTGACGATCGCGATGAAGCGCGCGTCCACCACCCCGCCGGTCATCGCAGCCGTCCAATGGTGCAGGTCGTAGTAAAGCCCCAGCATGGGCAGCGACAGCAGCGTCCCGCAGACCGTCAGGGTACCCACGACATAGGCGATCGAACGCTCCGCCATGAAGCGGCGGAAGATGAACATGCCGAAGAGCGTCAACGCAGTACCAATGAAGCCCAGTATCGCGAAGAACTGCTGATCGAACTTCAGATCGTCGATCATCCACCAGCTCATGCCCTCGCCCGGCGAGGGGACCGCCCGAAAGACGAAGATGATGACGGCTGTTCCGACCAGCGTTCGGCGCGCCTGCGGATCGAGCACCCGCGTGATGCGCGCGATCAGGAAGATCACGATGGCCATGGATCCGGCAAACACGATCTCCGCCGCATACGCGTTCCTGGAAAAGCCCACACCGAGCGAGAAAGCGACGAACACCAAGCTGCCGCCGAGGATCCACCAGTTGGCCTGCGTCCGCTCGTCGCCCGGCGTGACGAGATCGATGGCGTCCGCGCTCATTCCCAGCCGGACGAGCCGCCGCTGCTCCCGGCGCACGAGCACGCCCTGGAACACGACGCCGAACACCGACACCAGCGGGATGACGAGCGCCATCGCGTAGATGCGCGCATACGTCGCCGCCTTCACCTCCTGCGGCATCGACTGCACGTCGCTGAACATCACGACGTTGACGACGGCCACCAGCAGGCTGCCACCAATGATGGCCACCCGCCCGAGCGTCTGCATGGTGGTGTTCATGAGCTTGCGCTCGGCGTCCGCCACCGGCTGCCCGTGCGCATCGATGCGCGGGACCGCTTCCACCGTCATCGCATCGGCGACCACGTCCTGCAGCACATAGCCCACCGGGGCGAGCAGAACCGCCAGCACGTACCAGTTCGACACGGGCATGACGGCTCGCATCGCCTCGCCGTGCGCGATCAGGCCGTACATGATGCACAGGCTCGCCGCGATCAGCGAGGCGCCCAGATAGACCAGCACGGACTTGTAGCGCCAAAGCAGATCGACCAGATGACCGAGCGGCATCTTCAGTGCCCAGGGAATGCCGGCCCAGAAGCCCAGTGCGGCCAGAAACTCGGCCGAGAGCCCCAGATACTCCTTGACGAAGAAGGTGCCGACGATGCCGGTCAGGCCCGAGACGCCGGCGGCGACGTAAACCATCAGCGGCGGCAGGTACGAGAGGCGCATCTCGCGCCCCAGGCTCAGGATGTTGCGGTCGATCCAGCTGGCGATGGACATGAGGAACCTGCAATGGGGAGGACGCGCCGCGGGACCACGCCGCGACAGCGGCGAGCGAGTGTATCATCGGCAGGCGTGGACACCTCTCGCATCAATCGTCGCCGAATGCTCGGCTTGTTCGCCGGGGCGCTCGGACTTCCGCTCATGGATGCCATGGCCGCATCTCAGACACCCATAGACACGCGCGTCGCTTCCGCGGCGAACCAGAAACTGCCCGTGGTCGGGCTGGGCACGTATCAGACGTTCGATGTCGGCCCGACCGCCGAAGAGCGTGCGGAACTCAAGGAGGTCTTGCGCGCCTTGGCCGGGCAAGCGGGGGCCGTCGTGGATTCGTCCCCGATGTACGGACGCGCCGAAGGCGTGGTCGGCGACCTTGCGCACGAATCGAGCGTGCATCCTTCGCTCTTCATGGCCACCAAGGTGTGGATTCGCGGCGAGGCGGCGGGCATCGCGCAGATGCAGGCATCACTGCGTCTGCTGCGCACCGGGCGCATCGACCTCATGCAGGTGCACAACCTCGTCGACTGGCGTACCCACCTCAAGACCCTCAAGCAATGGAAGGCCGACGGGCGCGTGCGCCACATCGGCGTCACGCATTACCATGCAGGCGCCTACGACGAACTGATGAGCGTCATGCGCACCGGCGAGTTCAGCTTCGTGCAGTTCAACTATTCGATGGCCGAACGCGAAGCCGAGGCGCGGCTGCTCCCATTGTGCGCGGAGCTGGGCATGGGCGTGATCATCAACCGCCCCTTCTCGCAGGGCGATCTGTTCCCGCGCGTCCAGGGCAAGCCGCTGCCTGCGTGGGCGAGCGAGTTCGATTGCAGCAGCTGGGCGCAGTTCTTCCTCAAATGGATACTCGGCCATCCGGCGGTCACCTGCGTCATTCCCGGAACCCGGCGGCTGCGTCACCTCCAGGACAATCTCGCAGCCGGCCGCGGGCGGCTGCCGGATAGCGCGCAGCGGGCGAGGATGCTCGCCCATCTGAAGTCGCTGTGAACCGCGCCCCCATGCCTGCCACGCTTCGAAGCCTGATTCTGCTCCTGCTGCTTCTGGGGCTGGGCGGTTGCAGCACCGTCAAGATCGCCTACAACCAAGCCGACCATGTCGCCGCCTGGGCAGCCGACGACTACTTCGATCTCAGCAGCGAGCAGCGGCAGCTCTTCAAGGTCCATTTCGATCGTTTCCATGCCTGGCACAGGACCACGCAGTTGCCCGACTACGCGGCGCTGCTGGAATCCGCCCAGCAGCGCGTGCGCGCCGGCGTGACCCCGACCGACGCCGAGTGGCTCATCCAAGCCGTACAGGCCCGCTTTCAGACGATGGTGCGGCACGCCTACAAGGATACGGCGCACCTGCTGTCGCAATTGCGGGACGAACAGCTCCTGGCCGCTCGCAAGGAGTTCGACGAGCGCAATCGCAAGTATGCGAGGGAGATCGGCGTGGGCGCATCGCCCGACGAGCAGCGACGACTGCGCGCGCGCCGGCATGTCGAGCGCATCGAACAATGGACCGGCCCGCTGGATTCCGCCCAGGAAGCGAAGTTGCGCGAACTGAGCCGGTCGCTGCCCCTCCTCACCCAGCAGCGCTTTCAGGAGCGCGTGCGCCGCCAAAACGAATTTCTTGCGCTGTTGCAGCAGCGCAAGAACACCGAGGTCTTCGCGCCTCGTCTACGAGACTGGCTGCTGGCTTGGGACCGCAACCGTCCGGCAACCTATCAGACCGAGCACGCTCAGTTCATGGCGGCCAACATGCGCATGTACATCACGATGCTCAATCTGCTCACCCCCGAGCAGCGCCAGCATATGCAAACCGTCATGCAGCGTTATCAGGACAACTTCCGCGAACTCGCCGCACAGTCGCCCGCCCGGCAGACAGCCGGGCAAGCTCAGTGTCCCGAGTCCGAGAGTCGCTGCTGACAGCGGGCGCCTTCCTCCACGAGTTGCAAGCGCGCGGGCGCGCATATAATGAGTGCACTTTCCCGGGACTCGCACATGCTCACTTATCCAGGCCGGATCCAATCCAAGTTGCCCAACGTCGGCACCACCATCTTCACGGTGATGTCGCGCCTCGCCCTCGAACACAATGCGATCAATCTCTCGCAGGGCTTTCCCGACTTCGACTGCGCCAAGGACTTGCGGGACCAGCTGACCAAAGCGGTCAATTCCGGATTCAACCAGTATCCACCGATGGCCGGCATCCCGATCCTGCGCGAGCGGATCGCGGAGAAGATGGCGCGCCTGTACAGCGTGGACTACGACCCCGAACACGAAATCACCGTCGTCCCGGGTGCGACCTATGGCATCTTCACCGCGGTGGCGAGCTTCATCCGTCCAGGCGACGAAGTCATCATGTTCGAGCCCACCTACGACTGCTACCAGCCCGCGGTAGAAACCGCCGGCGGCACCTCCGTGTTCGTGCCGCTGGAGGCACCCGACTACCATGTCGACTGGAGCAAGGTGCAGGCCGCCATCACGCCGCGCACCCGCATGATCATGCTCAACACCCCGCACAACCCGACCGCCACCGTGCTCTCCGCCGAGGACATGCGCGTGCTGGAGGGCCTGCTGCGCGGCACGGACATCGTCGTGGTGAGCGACGAGGTCTACGAGCACATCGTGTTCGACGGCCACGCGCATCAGAGTGCGACCCGTTTTCCCGGCCTGGCCGAGCGCACCTTGTTCGTGTCTTCCTTCGGCAAGACCTACAGCGTCACCGGCTGGAAGATGGGCTATGTCTGCGCGCCGAAAGAACTGACCACCGAATTCCGCAAGGTGCACCAGTTCAACGCCTTCGTCTCGAACGCGCCGGTGCAGTACGCGTTCGCCGAGTACATGAAGAACCCGGCGCCCTATCTGGAACTCGCCGCCTTCTACCAGGCGAAGCGCGATCTGTTCCGGGACGGCATCGCCGCATCGCGCTTCAGGCTGATGCCCAGTCGCGGCACGTTCTTCCAGTGCGTCGGCTACGAGGCCATCACCGACGAGCGCGACACGGATCTTGCCGTCCGCCTCACCAAGGAGCGCGGCGTGGCCTCGATTCCGGTCTCGGTCTTCTATCACCAGCCGCGCTACGACAAGGTGCTGCGCTTCTGCTTCGCCAAGAGCGACGACACCCTGAAACGCGGCGCAGAAATCTTGTGCAAGATCTGACCCCCCGGGCCTGGCTGGATTTCCTGCTGGGCCTGGCTGATCGTGCCGATGCGATCGCCCGACGCTGGTTTCGGTGCGACGATCTCGACGTGGCGACGAAGGCGGATCGCTCGCCCGTCACTGCCGCCGACCTGGAAATCGAACGCGAGCTGCGCGCAATGGCCTGCGCGGCCCATCCTGCGCTCAGCCTGGTCGGGGAAGAATACGGGTCCAGCGCGGGCGGGCACATCAAGCTCATCCTGGATCCCATCGACGGCACGGCGAACTTCGCCCGCGGCATTCCCATCTTCGCCAGCCTGCTGGCGATCGAGGCCGACGACGAACTGGTCGCCGGTGTGGTCAGCGCTCCGGCCCTCGGTACACGCTGGCATGCGGCTCGCGGCTGCGGCGCATTCCGCAACGATCGGCCCATCCGTGTCTCGAGCATCCCGTCGATCCACGAGAGTCAGGTGTTCCACGGCGGCATGGCCGGGGCGGAGCGTACCGGCGAATTGCCCGGCCTGATGACCTTGCTGCGCGCCAGCAAGCGACAGCGCGGCTTCGGCGATTTCTACCAGCACATGCTCGTCGCCGAAGGGGCTGGCGAAGTATCCATCGACACGGGCCTGGCCCCTTGGGACATCGCCGCGCTGGTCGTGGTGGTCGAGGAAGCGGGCGGGCGCGCAACCACGCTCGAAGGCAAGCGGGATATCCATGGTCGCAGCCTGCTTTGCACCAATGGCCTGCTGCACGAATCGACGCGCAAGATGCTGCTCAACGCGGCGCGATGAACCGGCTGGCACAGTGGCCGGGCCGGCCTATAATCATGCTTCATAGCCGGGCGCCACAGCGATGATCGCTCATCCTGCGCGCTGGCCGCTCGAGTCCGAACTTCGCTGCACGAAAGATGCCGAAAATCGACCTCATGCCTGGTCGCAATCGTTCGCCCGAAATTCTGCCTGACCGCGGCTGGTTTCGCCCCGCGCGACGACTGCGGGATTGCTGCCGCTCGCCGGATCGGCGCCCGGCGCTCGGCAAGCCGGCGACGAACCCCGAGCCGAGCCGACTCGGCATTCGCGCGAGCCGACTGGCATGAAGACGACCCCCTTCGTATGGACCGTGCTGCTGGTCATGATCCTGGTCGCCCTGATTGCCTATGCGATCGTCAAGGTCCGTCGGTCCCGGGAGGAGCACAGGGCACGCTCAGACGAACGCGCTGCTGCAATGCTGCTCGCCATGCACCAGGAGAGCGCGAAGCCGCGCCCGGCCGCACCCGCCCAGAGCCAGGCCACCGCGCCGGCGCATCCGATGCCGTCACGTCAACCCGCCGGCCTGAAGCGCAGACCGCGACTGCTCGACGAGAGGCAGCGATTGCTGTATCTCGTGCTGCGCGCGGCGCTGACCGATCACGTGATCATGGCGAACATACGCGTGGCCGACCTGGTCGACACCGCCGCAGCGAGCACGAGCGGCAACCAGGAGACGCGCTTGCAGCGCTTGCTCCACGAGCGCATCGACTGCGTCGTGTGCAACGGCGAACTGGTGCCGATCGCCGCCGTGATGGTGTACGACCCAACCGGGGTGCCCTCGCTGGACGAGCGCATCAAGGTGGATGCCCTGCGCGAACTGGGCGTGAAGTTCTTGCGTTTCCGCGCCGACGACTTGCCCAAGCCGGCACAGATGCGCGGCCACATCCTGAGCTGAATTCCAGAACCCCGTACGACGAGGAGTACCGAACTTGGCCGATACCGACCTGATCGAAATGCGCCGCGACCTCGCGTGCGCCCTGCGCTGGGCGGCACGCTACGGCTTGCACGAGGGCGTATGCAATCATTTCAGCGTGCGTCTGCCCGGCGTCGAGGAGCGATTTCTCATCAATCCCCAGGGGCTGCACTGGTCGGAACTCACTGCGGGCGACCTGCTCGTCGTGGCATCGGACGGCCGCGTGCTGGAAGGCCGGCATACGGTGGAGCCGACCGCGTTCTTCATCCATTCCAGCATCCACCGCGCCTTGCCCGAAGCCTTTTGCGTGATGCATACCCACATGCCGTATGCGACCTCGCTCACCGTGGCTCAGGACGCGCGCCTGGAATGGATCAGCCAGAACGCCTTGCGCTTCTACGGCCGCGTGGCCTACGAAGACGCCTATAACGGCCTCGCGCTGGATGCGGAGGAAGGCACTCGGCTGGGCCACAAGCTCCGAGGCGCCGATGTGCTCTTCTTGGCGAACCACGGTGTCATCGTACGCGGCGCATCGGTCGCGGCGGCCTTCGACGATCTCTACTATCTCGAGCGTGCCTGCGCGCTGCAATTCAATGCGCTCGCCATGGGCAAGCAACTGCGCGTCGTGCCCGACGAGATCTGCCGGCGCACGGCGCAGCAGATGTCCGGCGAGTCGCAGCAAGCGGCACTTCACCTGGCCGCGCTCAGGCGCATCCTCGATCGCGAGGCGCCCGAATGGGCAGACTGTGCCTAGCAAGCCAAGTCGGCGCTTGACTGCATTCAGGCTGCCCGGCGTCGCGGCTGTACCAGGGCGCCGGTTCGCGCGGCGCCTGCGCAGCCGATGGCCGACTCGAGTTCCCGCGGCACGGCCTTAGAAGGCGATGCGTGCGATCAGGACTTTACCGCTGCGATGACTCCCATCCGCCGGCAGCGCAGGGCGCTCGCCGCGCCCAAGGCACGAGAGACATTCGACAGGCATCCGGCGAGCCGGATGCTTCAACGCCATAGTGCGTCGCATGCCCCGGGCCACATCATCCTGGACAAACCGGAACGTCTTTGGCATCGTGCGGGCCTCTGGCGCAACAACGCATGTTTGTCGCGTTGGCTCTTGCATTCGCCATGAACCGCCCAAGATGGATGAGAGCATCATTGCGTCATGCTGACTGATACGGCCATCCGCGAGCAGATCCCGCGACTCAGACGCTATGCTCGGGCGCTGACGAGCAATCGTGACGCCGCAGACGATCTGGTTCAGGACACCCTCGAGCGCGCACTGTCACGCAGCGCTCTCTTCCGGCCCGGCGGCGACGCCCGCCCGTGGCTCTTCACAATCATGCACAACGTATTCGTCAATCAAGTTCGATCGGCGGCGGCGCGCAAGACTTCGCAGATCGGCGACGATTTTCTCGAACCTGCGAGCCAGGACACGACTCAGGACGGCCTCGCGCTGCGCGATCTCGAGCGTGCACTCGCGCAGGTACCGGGCGACCAGCGAGAAATTCTGCTTCTGATCGGACTGGAAGAGCTCTCTTATGCCGAAACGGCAGCCGTGGTCGGCATTCCCGTCGGCACGGTCATGTCCAGGCTGTCCCGAGGCCGCGAAAAGCTGCGAGCGGCACTCGCCGGAGCAACCGAAGTCGCGTCGCTGAAGGTGATCAAATGAGCATGGCGCCGATCACCGAAGAAACCCTGCACGCCTACGTCGACGACCGTCTTTCGCCGAGCGAGCGAGCCGAAGTCGAGCAATACCTCCTGCAGCATCCGCAGCACGCGGAGCGGGTGGCCGACTACGAACGCCAGCGCCGGATGCTCCAGGAGGCGTTCGGGCCCGTGCTGGAGGAATCCATTCCGACGCGACTGAAGATGAGGCCCCCACGCTCGCCCATGATGGCATGGCGGGTTGCCGCGGTGATCACCTGGATCGCAGTCGGCGCGATCCTCGGCTGGGGCGTGCGCGACCGTCAGGCACCTCCCGACACAAGCGCGGCTTACGAACAGGATCTGGTCGAACGAGCTCGCCTCGCACACGTCATCTATACCGCGGAGAATCGACGCGCGGTAGAAGTCGCCGCGACGCATGAAGACGAAATGATCCGCTGGCTTTCCAAGCGGATGAACGCCGCCGTGAGGGTCCCCGATCTCACCGAATTCGGCTTTCAGGCGATGGGCGGGCGTCTGCTGCCGGGCACCGACGGTCCGGCTTGCCAGATCATGTACCAGAATGCCGACGGCAAACGACTGACGATCTATCTCTCGCGCGACCCGGGCAAGGTCAGGCCGGTACGCTTCAGCGACCAGGAACTCGTCCACGTCGTGTTCTGGAGCGACGGCACTTTGGCGTTCGCCGTAAGCGCCGAGATCGATCGCGAGGCCTTGGCCCGCATCGCGGCGACGATCGCCCAGGGCTCGCCCGGGTAACCCGCGCCCCACGACCACGACCGGCCGAAAGGCCTCCGACGCATCGCCGCGCCCTCGCGCTGCGAAATCCCGGGCAACAGTTCCCGCCGGCCGGCCCTGCACGCTGCGCCCACGCATCGGCGGCATCCGAGCATGCCACCCGCCCGGGCGGGACGTGCGCAACGAACCTGTTACGATGACCGACGCCCCTGCGGTCGAGAGATCGGGTATCGCAGCAGCCATCGCCGGGCGCCTGGAGTGGCTCTGGACGCCTTTCCCAGGCGGCAAACGCACCGGGAAGAACCTACCGCAGGAGAATGCTCTGGTGGAGAACAAGACCCAGTTCAACGTTTGGTACTTCGTGATGGCGACCATCGCCGTGCTGTACTTGGCGGAAGCCTGGCAGCAGTATCGTCAGGTCGAACCCATCCCCTATAGCCAATTCCAGACTCTGCTGGAAGCGGGAAAAGTGAAGGAAATCGCGATCCTGGACAACGTCATCCAGGGCACCTTGCATCAGGCCGGATCCGACGGCCGCGACAAGTTCATCACGACTCGCGTCGAGACGGATCTTGCGCGCGACCTCGCCCGATACAACGTCGAGTTCACCGGCGTCGTGCAGAGCACCTGGCTCAGGGACATCCTGGGCTGGGTGATTCCGGCCCTCGTTTTCTTCGGCCTGTGGATGTTCCTGATGCGCCGATTCGCCGAGAAGCAAGGGCTCGGCGGCGGCTTCATGGCGATCGGCAAGAGCAAGGCCAAGATCTACATGGAGACGGATACCAAGGTCACCTTCGACGACGTGGCCGGTGTGGACGAAGCCAAGGACGAACTCAAGGAGGTGGTGAACTTCCTCAAATCGCCGCAGCAGTACAGCCGGCTCGGCGGGCGGCTGCCCAAAGGCGTGCTGCTCATCGGCCCGCCCGGCACCGGCAAGACGTTGCTTGCCCGCGCCGTGGCCGGCGAAGCCGGCGTGCCGTTTCTATCCATCAGCGGCTCGGAGTTCGTCGAAATGTTCGTCGGCGTCGGCGCGGCACGCGTGCGAGATCTGTTCGAGCAGGCGCGCCTGAAGGCCCCCGCCATCATCTTCATCGACGAGCTCGATGCGCTCGGCCGGGCGCGCGGCGCCTTCGGCGGCATGGGCGGGCACGACGAGAAGGAACAGACGCTCAATCAGCTGTTGGTCGAAATGGACGGATTCGACCCGAGCGCCGGTCTGGTGCTGCTGGCGGCGACCAACCGCCCCGAGATCCTGGATCCGGCGCTGTTGCGAGCAGGCCGCTTCGACCGGCAGGTGCTCGTCGACCGTCCCGACCGTCCCGGCCGCGTGCAGATTCTCGATGTGCATCTGAAGAAAGTGCGCCTGGGCACCGACGTCAACGCCGAGGAGATCGCCGCCTTGACGCCCGGATTCTCCGGGGCCGATCTCGCCAATCTCGTGAACGAAGCCGCGCTGCTTGCAACACGCCGCGATGCCGGCGCAGTGGACATGCAGGATTTCAATGCCGCCATCGAGCGCATCGTCGCCGGCCTGGAGAAGAAGAACCGCCTGCTCAACCCTCATGAGCGACGCATCGTCGCCTATCACGAAATGGGACACGCTCTGGTCGCGAGCGCGTTGCCCGGCAGCGACCCGGTGCACAAGATCTCCATCATCCCCCGCGGCGTGGGGGCGCTCGGCTACACCATCCAGCGACCGACCGAGGACCGCTTTCTGATGACGCGCGCGGAGCTGGAGAACAAGATGGCCGTACTCCTGGGCGGACGAGCCGCCGAGCACATCGTGTTCGATCACCTCTCCACCGGCGCCGCCGACGATTTGCAGAAGGTGACCGACATCGCACGCTCGATGATCATGCGCTACGGCATGGATCCGACGCTCGGCCATGTCGCCTACGAAACCGAGCGCCGCTCGTATTTGAGCGAAGCCGGGGGCGCCAGCGATCGCACTTACTCCGAAGAAACGGCAAGAGACATCGATCGCGCCGTGCGCGCGCTTATCGAGAAGACGTTTCAGCGCACCGTCGGTCTACTGAAAGAACGCCGCACGCTCCTGGAGGCTGGCGCGCAGCAACTGCTGGCGCAGGAGACCATCACGGAAAAGGAACTGAAGCACCTGCTGCAAACTGCGCCGGCATGAACCGGCACCGGCGCGCGACGCGCTGTCTTTGCCATGACCATGGCATCGCTCGTTGCGGCACCGACAGCGACGCCGACGAGCCCAGTCGCCCCCCTTGCCCGGCCCTCGTCACTCCTTGAGCGGCGGCGCTCCGGGCGGCAATTTGCCGTAGCGTCGGAAATACTCTCGGTCGAGTTGCGCATCCGTCTTGTAGTGAGCGACCCGCAACACGTAGCGCTTCCAGTTCTGCAGCCTGGACGGCACGTTCTTCGTCTCTTCCTCCCAGTACCGATCCCCGAGAACGACGTTCTGGTCGGCATCCATGAGCCAGTTCGCTTTCGAGCGCTCGCTGCCGAACAGATAAAGTCGGTCCTTGTGGATCGCGAACACCGTGGCGCCGATGTTGGCCTTGAGCGCGTAAGGCGCGCCAGCCGCGCAGAACCCGCTGTACTGCGGAACGTAGCGCGACGGGTCGGAAACGAAGCGCTTGCGATTGGCCTCGCTCACGAAGCGATAGCTGTTGCCCTCGTGCTCGGCGCGTATCGAAGGATCGCCCTTGATCGGCTTGCGCTCGGTGAAGTAGGCGACCGGGTCATTGCCTGTGAGCATCAGACGCGCGTCGTCGCCTTGCCTGATCGTGTTGTGCAGGGTGCCGCATCCGGACAGGAGCAGCGCGAAGACCAGGGTAACCAAACGCCATAACGACGTACTGCTGGAACATGTGAGATTCATACGGCCTCCGAGGCATAGGTCGAGTCGGTGACATTCCCCACGGCGGCTGCGGAATCGAATCCGAGCAGACGGTGGATATCGGCATAGCGCGCCTCGATGTCGGCGAGATCGCTTCCGCCGAGGTTCACCACCATGTAGCGATAGCTGCCCAGCCATTTCATCTCGCGGCGCAGGGCGGCACCGCGCTTCAGATAGAGCATCAACTCGGCATCCGGATGGCGCGCGGCCACTTGTTCGAGCTGGCTGCGGCGCGGGTGACGGTCGAGCGGACGGCCATCGAAGCGTCGGCCGACGCAACTGGCGGCGACCGCGCTGCGGCGGGCACCGTCGATCGGCCGCAGTTGCGGCGCATCCCCGCAGGCGAGGTCGAGCAACGCCCGGTGCGGATCGAAACCGCCCACCCGGGCATACAGACCGGCGAGCTGCGATGCCATGCGCGGGTTGATTTCGATCAGCGTGATGCCCCCGGTATCCGGGTTCCAGATCGCCTCCATGTTGAAGAAGCCGTGGTCGTAGCCGAGTTCGGCGAAGGTGCGCTCTGCGATGGCCCGTAGGCGGTCAATGGCCTCGGTCGGCACCCGCGAAGGATGGACGAACCGGCGGAACTGGTCCGTCCCCGGGTACATCTCGGCATCGGCCGTACCGAGCAGATGCAGACTTCCTCGATGCATCCATCCGTCGAGATTGATCTCGACGCCCGTTGCCGGCGCCTCGGCGATCAGATGATGCGCATCCAACGTCTGGTGAGGGGCGTAGAGCGCAGCGAGATCGTTGTAGGGCTTCACCAGGCGGCGGATGATCCATTCCTCGGTGGGCGCGAAACTCAGATGTCGAGCCAGTTCGGCGGCATCCTGCACCTTGCGCGTTAGCACCGAAAAAGTCGCTCGCACGGGCTTCACATAGAAGGGAAAAGGCAGGCCGAGGGCCTCGGCGTCGAGGCGTCCGAACGGAAAGACCGAGAAAGCCGGCACGGCTTCCGGAGCGGCCCGGCGCTGAGCAAGCCGCGAATAGTACTTGTGTTGGGCTGCGATGACCGCGCCGGGCGGTGTGCCGGGCAGTCCGAGCCGATCGGCCAGCGCCGAGGCGATGGTCGCGCCGAAGTATTCGTTGTTGCTGACGACACCATCGATACGGCCCCGCCAGCGCGCGGCCAGCGTGTCGACGTAACGGCGGGCATCGAAGGTCGCGAGGCGCAGGTTCGACGGAAAGCTGAAGAGATCGAATCCCTCGAAGACGAGTTCGGTATCTGTCCCGGCGGCACGCACGAGCGCCTGACCATCCCACTCCTTCGGAAACAGCACGAGCACACGGCGTCTCGTTCGGCGCATGTCGAATCAAGCCTTCTCGCGTAGCGTCGAGACACGCACCCGTGCCGACGCCATATAGTTGGTGCCCAGCATGACCGAGCGCACCTCGAACGCCTCGAGGCTGGGCAGGAGCAGCGCCCAGGGCGCATCGAGTCCTCTCAGCGTCGTGACATAGGGACGCGCCTTCGCGATACGCCAGGCACGCAGCGGCCACAGCCACGCCGGCGGATGCTTGATGCCGGCGAGTGCAACCCGAGCGCCCGGTCGCGCGTGAGCGAGGATGTTCGCCAATGCCGACGGCGACTGCAGGACATCGTGCGTGTAATTGAAGAGCAGCGCATCGTAAGGGCCGTCGAGCGCGGCCGATTCGAGCGCCGCGGTGCAGGCCCGAACGTTGCGCCATCCCGAAACGGCGATGCGCCGCTCGGCCCGCGCGACCATCTCGGCGCTGACATCGACGCCGACGACGCCCCCCCGCTCGCCCACCTCTTGACGCAACCGCGGGAACGAAAGCCCGGTGCCGCACGCGACGTCCAACACGCGGTCGCCCGGCTGTAGCCGCAGCAGACCGATCGCCTGATGGCGCAGCTCGAGCGTGCGGCGAGCGCTCGCGTCGTAACCCGCCGCGCGCTGCCGGTACTTGCGGGCCGCGAGTTCCGGGTCGGGGCCGGCCGAGGGGGTCATTCTCGATCCATCCATTCGATCTTTCGTGCTAGCCGTCGAGCGGGCGTGCCGACGGGCTCGGGCCGTGCTCCGGTTGGGCTGAAGACTGCGCTTACGTAAGGGATGTTACCGAGGATACATTCGTTGTTCGCATGGATTTGGTTACATTCCGCGGATTCCCGTGCAACTATCCATGACAGCAGTTCGCCGCCGCGCTCTGAGTCCGGCGCGGAATCGATCGGGAGAGCGAATCCGCGCCCCACACCACAACCCGAGCACTCGGCGCCCCAGGAGAGGTCCCTAGGCCTCGATGATCGTGTATCCGCCGTGCAGCGCGAGACGATCGCTCCCGCTGCCTCTGGCCTGATCGACTCCCAGGGAAGCGATGCGGATCCAAGTCGATACCGACGATCATGCAAGCGGCCGCAAGGAAGTGGCCTTGCAGGTGGAAGCGCCTATCACCGATGTCGTCGATCGATTCCGTGAACGCATCACGCGCATCGAATTGCCCTCGATCGACGAGAACAGCGGCAAGCCAGGCGACAACGACAAGCGCTGTCTGACGGAAGCACGGCTTGCGGGCCGCAAGCCCGTCGCGCTGACCCATGCCGCCGGCTCCCTCGAAGAAGCTTTCGGCGACGCCGCCGAGAGCATTAAGCGCGCGCTCGCAAGCGCCCTGGGACGCATCGAGCAGAGCCAGGGTCGCGATTCGATCCTGGAGGCGGCGGTGCTCGACGGCGGCTCGCCGTCCATCGAAACAGGGAGACCCCGCGGGGAGACGCGCCGGGCGCCTGATTGCGCCGGACCCTCAACGTGCGCCGGGACGGCAGCGCCTGGCCTGTTCCGCCTGGAGGGCCGCGACCGGCATCTGGCCCCGTGGCGCGGGCGCCTACTGGACGACGGCGCGGTAGAAAATATAGACGCAGCAGCCCATGCCAAGGCCAAACACCGCGCTGCGCAACCAGGCCCAGTTGATCACGTACAGCACTGAAAACAGGACGCGGAAGACGACGAAGAGCAGCGCCGGCACATCGAGGCTGCGCAAATCGACGCCAGCGGCGAAGGCGATGAACACCGTGACGGCGTAGACCGACAACGCCTCCCACCCATTCGCCTGTGCGCCCTGGACTCGCGCTCCCATGCCACGCAGTTCCGCCTGCTGCAAACGTGGATAGGCGTTGTCCAGACGACCGAACTGCCTGACGCGGAAAAAGCCGCCCAGCATCGAAAGCACGATGGGGATCACGGCGACAACGAAGAGCGTATGAAGAATGATCGGCATGGGGTGAGCTACCTCGCAATTCGGAATGGGGCCGAGAGACCGTCAAGCCAGGGCAGACGACGCGGCGCCCGTTGGCGACACTCTCTCCCGCGTCGGCAATGCGCCTTTCATGTGAGCCCCGCCAAGGCCCTAACTGCCCACCTGCCTGCAGGCGTTTGCCATAGGATCAAGCCGCCGACATTTAAGGCCACCGTGGTCCAATAAGTCGTCTGGAAGGAGCGCTTCTGCGTCTTGTGACGCAGTGCTCGCTGCGCCAGCATGGCCCCCGGCCATCCGCCGATCAAATCGAAAAGATGCAGCGTCGACTCCGGCATCCTCCGCCCTCCCTTCAATGCCGCAGCTTTGTCCCACCAGTAGAGGATGTAAGCGACACAACTGGCCATCGCATAACCGATCAGGATCGGAAAAGGCAGCTTGCCACTGATCACCGAGCCCGCCACGAAAACAAGAAACAACGCGGCGAAGCCCAGGGCCAGCATGCCCGGACCAGGCATCGTCGTCGCAGGTGCCGGCAGCCGCTCCCCGACAAAGGCGACGTTGGCACCTTGTGGTCGGCCGCGTGCATCCGCTGTCAGCTCGTAGGTCACCAGCTCTTCGCCGACAGGTCGACGCTTCTGGCGGCCGAACGACTTGATATGGATGAACACCCTCGGCCCACCGCCGTTCGGCGTCACGAAGCCGAAGCCCTTGTCGTCTCTCCAGTCGGTGATCCTGCCCTGATGGCGCATGATGGTCCTGACTATGACTGATGCCGAGGCATGTCTGGGAGGCAATGTTGCTGTCGTCACGGCGCCGGCGCAAGCCGACGCCTTGCGGACCAGAGCAAACGACTCACGCGCCGACCTCCTCCTTCAGGCTCCCGGCACCTGCGGCACCGCCTTCGATGACGATCCGCCGCCGGTGCAGCGCCACCAGTCCCGCGCGATGCCCGATGCTGACCACCGTCGTTTGCGTCAACTCCTCCAGCAACTCATACATCGCCCTTTCGGCCGAATCGTCGAGCGCGCTGCTCGCTTCATCGAGGAAGAGCCACGCCGGTCGATGCAGCCACGCGCGGGCGAAGCCGATGCGCTGCTGCTCCCCGCCCGAGAGCAACATGCCCCAGTGCTGCTGTTCGTCGAGGCGCTCCTGCAGTCTGCCGAGGCCGGTCCGATTCAGCGCGTCGTTCAACGTGGCGTCATCGAAGGCCTCGGCGGACGACGGATAGGAGAGCACCTGGCGCAAAGTCCCTATGGGCAGATAGGGCCTCTGCGGCAAGAACAGGATGCGCGCCTGCTCGGGCCAGAACACCCGGCCCTCGCCGAAGGGCCAGATGCCCGCGAAGGCGCGAAACAGCGTGCTCTTGCCGCACCCCGAGGGACCGGTGACCAGCGTCGACACGCCCGGTTGGAGCACGAGCTGAGCGTCCTCGAGCAACACGCGTCCGTTGGGCAGCGATAGCTTGAGACTTTCGGCGGCGATATCCCCGCGCGGTTGCATCACACGCTCCACGCCCGGTGCTTCGACCGCGGCGCGTCCGGCAACGTCCATGGCCGATCTGAATCCCACCAGTCGATCGACCGTCGCCTTCCATTCCGCCAGGGTCGCGTACGCATCGATGAACCACGACAGGGAGCCTTGCACCTGCCCGAAAGCGGATGCCGTCTGCATCAGGCCGCCGAGCGCGATGGCGCCCGAGAAATAGCGTGGCGCCACGACCACATAGGGAAAAATGACCGCCAGCTGTCCGTAGAACGCCTGGAACCAGGTGAGCTTCTTCTGCCGGCGCATGATGTCCCACCAGTTCTCCGCCACGGCGACGAAACGTCGCATGAAGCCCCGCTTCTCGTCCTCCTCGCCCGCGTAGAGCGCGATCGCCTCCGTATTCTCCCGAAAGCGCACCAGCGAGAAGCGGAAGTCCGCCTCGACGCGCTGGCGCGTGAAATTCAGACCCACCAGCGGCCGGCCGATGAGATGCGCGAGCCAGGTGCCGGCAGCCGCGTAGATCAGCGCGACCCAGACCAGGTAACCGGGTACCGTCACACCGCCTTCCCCGATCGGCAGCGTGATCGCGCCCGAGAGCCCCCACAGAATGTAGAGAAAGGAGCCCAGGGTCACGACTGCGTTGAGCAGCCCGAGCGTCAAGGAGAGCGTCGTGCCGACGAAGCTGTTGAGGTCGTCGGCGATGCGCTGGTCCGGATTGTCGGTGGCCCGGTCGGTCAGCTGCAGGCGGTAGTAGGTGCGATGTCCGAGCCAGTCGTCCAGGTAGCGCTCGGTCAGCCAGCGCCGCCATTTGATCTGCAGCATCTGGCTCAAATAGAGCTGGTAGACGGCCATCACGATGTAGGCCAGCGCCAGCCCGCCGAAGACCCCAAGCAGGCGCATGAACTCGACCTGGTCCTTTTTCTCCAGCGAATTGAAAAAGGAGGCTTGCCACTTGTTGATCTCGACGGCAACGAAGACCGTTCCCAGATTGAGCAGGATGACCGCGGCCAGCAAGCTCCTCGCGATCCATCGCTCGTTCGAAGTCCAGTACGGTTTCGTCAGTCGCCACAGGTCGCGCAGAAAGTTTCGAAACGTGTTCAGCATCGATGGTAACCAGAGAGTGGAGGGATCGGTAAGCCGAGAAGCGGGCACGAAGACAGCAACATGATGTTAGCAAGCCGGCCAGCACTCCGCTCACCGATGTCATTGCCGCTTTCGCCCCGCCGGCCGGTCGCGCACAATACGGCCTTTTCGACGAAACGAGACTGGACCACGCACCATGCCGGCCACAGGCGCACCGATTCGATACCGCATCCGGGCGAGCCAGCCCGAAGCCCACTTGTTCAATGTCGAGCTGGTCGTGCAGACGCCCGATGCCGCAGGCCAGCGCTTCAGTCTCCCTGCATGGATTCCCGGCAGCTACATGATCCGGGAGTTCGCGCGCAACATCGTCACCCTCCAGGCTCGCTGCGGCAAGCGCAGCGTCGGGCTGCAAAAGATCGACAAGCACACCTGGCAAGCCGAGCCCTGCGCCGGCCCGCTGACGCTGAGCTACGATGTCTACGCATGGGACTTGTCGGTCAGGGGCGCGCATCTGGATACCGGACATGGCTTCTTCAACGGCACGAGCGTCTTTCTTTGCGTGCACGGCCAGGAGGATGCGCCCTGCCTGGTCGATATCGAACGGCCCCAGGGTGCTGGCTATCGCGACTGGCGCGTGGCGACCGCCCTGCCGGCAGCCGGCGCCAAGCGCTACGGATTCGGCGCCTATCGCGCGCAGAACTATGACGAACTGATCGACCATCCGGTGGAGATGGGGACCTTCTCGCTCGCGACCTTCCGTGCGCGCGGCGTGCCGCACGACGTCGCCATCACGGGGCGCCACGACTGCGACTTGAAGCGCCTGGCCCATGACCTCAAGCGCATCGCCGAATACCAGATCGATTTCTTCGGCGGCACCGCGCCGATGAAGCGCTACGTGTTCCTCGTCACGGCGGTCGGAGAAGGCTATGGCGGGCTGGAGCATCGCGCCTCGACCGCGCTGCTGTGCAGCCGCTACGACTTGCCTTGCGCGAGCGTCGAGAAGCAGGACGACCGGTACCTCACCTTCCTCGGACTGGCCAGTCACGAATACTTCCACACCTGGAACGTGAAGCGCATCAAGCCGGCCGCGTTCACCCCCTACGATCTCACGCAGGAGTCCTACACGCGCCTCCTGTGGGCCTTCGAAGGCATCACGTCCTACTATGACGATCTGTGCCTGGTGCGTTGCGGACTCATGACGACCGAGCAGTACCTGCAGGCGCTGGCGCGCACGATGACGAGCGTGCAGCGTGGTAGCGGCCGCCTCAAGCAGACGGTCGCGGATTCGAGCTTCGACGCCTGGATCAAGTACTACCGCCAGGACGAGAACGCGCCGAACGCCATCGTCAGCTACTACACCAAGGGCTCGCTCGTCGCGCTCGCGCTCGACCTCACCGTGCGCAAGGCAACCGATGGCAAGCGCTCGCTCGACGACGTCATGCGCACGCTTTGGCGTGGGCGAAGCCGAGTTGGAGATCCTGATCGAGCGGGTGACCGGCGTTCGCTTGAAGCGCTTTTTCGATCTCGCGCTGCGCTCGACCGAGGACATCGCGTGGGCGCCGCTGCTGCGTCACTTCGGCCTGCGGGTGCACATGGCCGCCGCGCAATCGAGCGCGGACCGCGGCGGCAAGCCGCCGAAGAAGGAGGCCAAGCCGGCGCCGGCGCGCGCCGTTCTGGGCGCCCGGCTCGAGACCGCCGGCGGCGAGGTAAAGATCGCCCAGGTATTCGATGGCGGCGCGGCACAAGCGGGAGGACTCTCCGCCGGCGACACCCTAATCGCGCTCGACGGTGTGCGCCTCACGTCGGCCAACTGGGAACAGCGCTTGGGCCGCCATCGTCCCGGCGACAGCGTGCGCATCACCGGCTTCAGGCGCGACGAACTGTTCGAGCGGGACGTGCGCTTGATGAACGCTCCGGTGGATACGTTCGCGCTCTCGCAGGATCCTGGCCTCTCGGCGGCGCAGCGCCGCCGATTGACGAAATGGCTGGCCTCGCACTGAGCCGCTGCCTCGATTCGGCACATGACGAACGAAAATCGACGTCCGCACCCCCGGTGGAAATGACGCGCAGTGACCATTCCGCCACAGCGTCGGGGCGTCGGGGCGTCGGACATCGATCCGATCGAGCAAGCCACGCACGCACCGGGGCAACCGGACGGCTACAATGACGGCCATGAACCCGCCCGCGATTCGCGCCGGGCTGGGCTGCGTCGACGCCTTGCGCGACACAGCCTCGCGCCCGAATGCTCGACGTTGCCCGCGACCGCAGTACCCGCTCGGGTTTGCGTTGCGGCAGTCGTTATCCTTCATCACGGCGAGCGAGCGCCGCGCCTCGAACCGAAGGAAAGCGGGCTGGGCATGCAGTTCGCTTCCCATGTCCTGCCAGCGCGGTCCCGAGTCGGGGCCTTTACGGTCGAACGCCTAACGATGATCCAACCATGACTTATTGCGTTGCTACCCGGCTGCGGGCCGGACTGGTCTTTCTGTCCGATTCGCGCACGAACGCCGGGGTCGACCACATCAGCACCTTCCGCAAGATGACGGTGTTCGAACACACGGGCGAACGGGTCATGGTGTTGCTTTCGGCGGGCAACCTCGCCATCACGCAGGCTGTGGTCCAGCGCTTGTCGACGACACGCCTGGCAACCGAACCCTCGGTCTGGAATGCGAGCAACCTGTTCGAGGCGGCGCGTGTGGTGGGCGATGCCGTGCGCCAGATCCACAAGTCCGACGCCGAGACACTGAATGCCTTCAACCTCGAATTCAACGCGAACTTTCTGTTCGGCGGGCAAATACGCGGCGAGCCACCGCGTCTGTTCCACGTCTATGCGGCCGGCAACTTCATCGAAGCGACCGAGGAGAGCCCCTACTTCCAGATCGGCGAGGCGAAGTACGGCAAGCCCATTCTCGATCGCGTGATCACGCCGGAAACCACGCTCGACGAAGCAGCGAAATGCTCGCTCGTATCGATGGATTCGACCCTGCGCAGCAATCTTTCGGTCGGCATGCCGCTCGATCTGCTCGTGTACGAGACCGACGCCCTGCAGGTAAGCCGGTTCGTGACGATCGATTCGAGCAACGAGTACTACCACATGATCAGCACCACCTGGGGCCGTAGGCTGCGCCAGGTATTCAGCGAAATACCCAATCCGACCTGGGATGCCTCCTTGACACCGGGCGCCAACGTCCTCCACGGCGGCACACCCCCGCGGGCACCGGTGCCGCCCGAAATCGCCGCCTTGCCCAACAGCGCACCGACCAGCCCGATCCAGACACTGGCCGGCACGCCGACGACGAAGTAATCCCGCTCGCGGCCGAGGCTGATCAACGCATCAGAATCGTGATGCGATAGTCGCCCCGCACCAGATTGATGGACAAGCTGCCCTCGATGTTGCGCAAGGCTGTCATCAGTTCATTCACGTTCCTGACTCGCCGCCCGTTGACACCGAAGATCACGTCGCCCGGGCGCAGACCCTGGAGCCAAGCGGGACTGTTCGGCTTGACGGCGGCCACGAGTGCGCCCTCGATGCGGCCGTAGAGCGGCATGCCGCGCTCGATGTTCGCCACCGATGCGCCGGCCAGTTCGGGGACCGCCTGCCCGTCCACCGTCGCCTGTTCCGGCTGCGCCACTTGCGCCTTCAAGGTCAGCTGCCTGCCTTCGCGCATCACCCGGAACTCCACGGTCTCGCCGACCGCAACCAGCCCCACTCGAACACGTAAATCGGCCGACCCGCGCACCGCGCGGCCGTTCACTGCGGTGACGATGTCGCCACGCTTCAGGCCGGCGCGATCGGCCGGCGACCCTTCGTCGACACCGGTGACGATCGCGCCTTCGGTCGCGGTCACATTGAGTGAACGCGCCAGATCCGGCGTGAGTTCCTGCGTCTGCATCCCCATGCGCCCGCGCCGTACTTCGCCGAACCGGACGATCTGCTCCATCACCGCGCGCGCGATGTTCGTCGGCACGGCGAAGCCTATCCCCACGTTCCCGCCCGCCGGCCCGATGATGGCCGTGTTGATCCCGACCAGTTCCCCGCGCAGATTGACCAGCGCGCCGCCCGAGTTGCCCGGATTGATGGCCGCGTCGGTCTGGATGAAATCCTCGTAGCCGTCCACGTTGAGGCCGGTGCGGCCGAGTGCGCTGACGATGCCCGAGGTCACGGTCTGACCCAGACCGAACGGGTTGCCGATGGCGAGAACGAAATCGCCCACGTTGAGCACGTCGGAATCGCCCAGGCGCAGCGCATTCAGATTGGGCGCTTCGATCCTGAGCACGGCGATGTCGGTTCCCGGATCCGCACCGACGAGTTGCGCCTTGAACTGCCGCCTGTCCTTGAGGGTGACGATGATCTCCTGAGCACCGCGAATGACGTGATGATTGGTCAGCACCAAGCCGCTGCGCGCATTGACGATGACACCCGAGCCGGCGGCACGCTCCTGACGCTGCGGCGTATCGGGGACATCGAAGAAGCGGCGAAAGAACGGATCTCGCAGCAGCGGGTTCGTTTCAGCCGCCGAGCGCGACACCGTCGAGATGTTCACCACAGCGGGGGTGATCTCGGCGATCAGCGGCGCGAGCGTGGGGACACCGCCTCGAGCGTCGGTGATCGGGGTGGCCGCGCTCGCGGCGCCAACCTGCCAGAGCGCGAGGGCAAGCAGACAAAGGACGATTCGATGTTTGAATGAGGTCACGGCCGCAGTCCCGGAGAAGCAAACGGCGAAGGATCATAGCAAAGAAAATCCGGTGCCGTGACCCGTGCCGAGCGGATAGAATCCGCCTGCCCGCGATTGCGGCGTCGCGCCGCCGGCCTCGCTGCACCGTCCTAACCCTTTCGATTCCGCCCGTGCCAGCCAAGCCCCGTACCTCGCCCAAGCAACCCGCGATCAACTTCAGCGAAGCCGCCGGCTTACGCCATCTGCATGTGGGCGGCACGGCGATCCAAAGCGCGATGCACATCGACGCGCCGGACGAACTGGCCCTCGCCTACACCCGGGCCATGATGGCTTGTCTGCTGTTTCAGCCGGAACCCAGAGACGTGATCATGGTGGGCCTGGGCGGCGGCTCCATGGCCAAGTGGGTGTACCGCCAGATGTCGCGCACGCGCATCGTCGCGATCGAAGTCGATGCTCGCGTGGTCTCTGCCGCGCATCGGCTCTTTCATCTGCCGATCGGCCGCAAGCGCCTGCAGGTTCTGGTGGGCGACGGCGCGGACTACGTGGCGAACAATCCGGGCAGCGCAGACCTCGTCTTTCTCGATGCCTTCGTCAATCATCGTCAAGCGCCGTCGATACGCACCGCGGCGTTTTATCAGGCGGCGCGCCGGGCGCTGAAACCCGAGGGCGTGCTCGTCATCAACTTCATGAGCGACGACCCGGGACTGCGCAGTTATCTGCGCCGCCTCGCCGCGGCTTTCCAAGGCCACATCGCCTGCCTGCGCGCGATCGGCGAGGACAACATCGTCGTGTTCGCATTCGCCGAGGACCCGGGCGTGATCACGCCGACCAGCCTGACCGGTCGCGCAATCGCGCTGCAGAAGCAATACGGGATGGAGTTTCGAACCTTCGCCGAGGGCATCCGTCCGCCCTCGCGCATTCTGGTCGATCGCCGGCCGTTGCTCTCGAAAAGCGAGCTGTCGGCGTTCTGATGCCGGGCGCTCCGCGCTGCTCAGGCATTCGCGCGTCGCCGTGCATCCCAGCGGGTCGCGATGGCGATGCCGCCGAGGATCAGCGCGAGCGCCGCTAGCACGGTAGGCTGCACCGGTTCGTCGAGCAGCCACGCGCCTGCCGCCAAGGCCACCGGCGGATTCAGATAGTTGACCAACGACATGAAGGTGGGGCCGGCGCGGGCAATCAGGCGGAAGTAGACCCAGGTGGCGACCGCGGTCGGCCCCAGGCCCAACCACAGACAGCTCGCGACGGCAGCCGCATCCGGGCGCAAGTTCCACGGCCGGTCGATCGCAAACGCAGCGATCAGCATGATCACCGCAGCGATCGTGGTCGTCCACGCCGAGGCGACCAGCGCATCGGTGATCGGCATGCGCTTGGTGACGACCGAATTGCCCGCATAGCACAGCGCGCCGCCCAGGCAGGCGAGCTGCCCCAGCAGAACGGTACCCGTGCCGCGCCACTGCTCGATCGCTTCGGGCCCGAGCAGAACGCCCAGGCCGAGCAGGCCGAGTCCGAATCCGACCAGCTTCGCTCGCGTGATTCGCTCCTCGGCCACGAAGCGGTGCGCAAGCAGCAGCGTCGCCAGCGGCATGAATCCGACCAGTATGCCGGCCAGGCCGCTGTCGATGCTCTGCTGACCCCAGGTGATCAGAAAGAAAGGCAGGCAGTAGCCGATCAAGGCCAGTACGAGGAAAAACCACCAACTCGCCGCATCGCGCGGCGCAGGCAGGCGCAGCGCCCGCATGACGGCGAACAGCACGATGGCCGCGAGGACGATGCGACTGGCCACGATCGTGAGCGGGGTCAGCGTGCGAATCGCGATCTCGATGAAGTAGAACGACGTGCCCCACATGGCGACCAGCGTGGCCAGCATGAACCAGTCGATCGAGTCCCGTCGCGGCGTCATGCCGTGGGCACCCCTGCCGCAAACCTGCTCGATGGACGGACGGCCGTCGTTCGCGCCGGTTCATCGGCGCATGAACGACATTGCGGATGCATCAAGTACCGTAGCGCACGGGCGACTGCATCTGCTTCAGGGCGGCGAGTGCACTGTAACAGGCGAGCCATGCGGTCTTGGGGTTCGCCGGGGAGGGCACGTTGCGCAAGGTGATGCCGATCTCGCCGGAAGCCCCCTTCGCCGTGATGGTATGGGTGTTGCGCTCCAATCCGGGTTCGGCAACGACGACCAGTCGGGTGCGATCGAAGCCGATGCCGGCCATCGAAAGCACGGCCGCGATATTCACATTCTGAGGGAAATGCTTCACCCCGGCGCGCGCGGGCCCTTCATAGAGGATATACGGCCCGGTCAAGGCATCCAGGTCGCCCCCCAGGCTCTCCACGTAAGCGATGCCCTTCCAGGCACGCGGCGGCTTCGCCGATCGGATCGTCACTTCGTCCAGCCCGGCGACGGCGGCGGCCTTGATCGCGTCGAGCGCACCGATGCCGCCCGAGGGCACGTAAAGCAAGGCTCCCGTCGCGCGTGCCGCGCTCTCCATTCGCTCGCGCAGCGCATCGTCGGCCATCGCCCCGCATGACAGCACGATGAGCGCGACACCCGCGGCGAGAACGTGCTCGGCATGCTCCTCGACCCAAGCGTGCGCAGCCGCCTCGACCACGACATCGGGTCGGGCAGCGATGAACGCGTCGATGTCGCTGACGAAGGCCACATCCCGCTCCGCGCACAGCGCGCGGCACGACGGACTGCCCTGGCGGCCGAGAATCGCGACGACATGGGCATCCCCAAGCTCGCCTTTGGCGATGTTGTCCAGAAACAGTCTCGCAATGCTGCCTCCGCCTACGATACCCACGCGCATGTGCGCTCCTTTGCTTGTTGCCACCGTCGAATTTCGCTATCGTCGCTCATTGTGCAGGCTCAAGGCAACGCGAGGCCTGTCGGGTGTACGCGCAAAGACGCGAATCGGAGGAGGAGATCTCTATGAGCATCGCACTCAGAGCGCTGTTCGCGGCCCCCCTAGGCCTGTGTGCAACGACCGCGCTGGCACAGACGTATCCCGTCAAGCCGATTCGCATGATCATTCCGTTTCCGCCCGGAGGGCCGACCGACATCTTCGGTCGCATGGTCGCGCAGCACTTGTCCGAGGCTTTCAAGCAGCAGGTCATCCCGGACAATCGTCCGGGTGCCGGCGGCAACATCGGTGTGGAACTCGCGACCAAAGCCCCTGCCGACGGCTACACGCTCACTGGATTTACCGTCGCACAAACCATCGCGCCCGGCATCTACAAGAAGCTCGGCTTCGATCCGCGCAGGGATCTTGCGCCCATCAGCCTGGTCGCGCTGGTGCCCAGCGTGCTGATGGTCCACCCTGCCTTGCCCGCGAGGAACGTGAAGGAGTTGATCGCGGTCGCCAAAGCAAGGCCGAACGACCTCACCTACGCATCCACCGGCAACGGCACCTCGCCGCACATGCTGATGGAGATGTTCAAATGGATGACGGGCACCCAGATGGTCCACGTGCCGTACAAGGGCGCTGCGCCCGCGCTCGTGGATCAGATGGCCGGCCAGGTCGTGGTCGCCTTCAACAGCGCCGTCGGCGCACTGCCCCACGCCCGCAGCGGACGGCTGCGCGCGTTGGCGGTCTCCACCGAAAAGCGCTTCGCCGCGATGCCCGATCTTCCGACGGTGGAAGAAGCCGGCGTGAAGGGATATTCCGGCAGTTCGTGGCAAGGCGTGGCCGCACCGGCCGGCACGCCCCCCGAGATTCTGAATCGGGTGCAGGCGGAAATCGCCAGAATGCTGCAGCAGCCCGAGTTGCGGGAGCGCATCGTCAACGTGCTCGGCGGCATCCCGGTCGGCAGTACGCCGGCGGAGTTCAGCCAGTACATCGCGGCCGAAGTGGCGAAGTGGGAGCAGGTCGCCAAGGCGGCGAAGGTGAGCCTGAACTGAGGTCCGGGCCACACACGCCGCTCGCCAGCGAAAACGAGTCGGCTCGATGCCCCTCGACGCGGGCACTCTCCCCGGTCTAAACCGGGTGCAAATTCACCCCGCCCGCAGCCAGAAGGTCACCGGCCCATCGTTGACCAGCGCCACCTTCATGTCGGCGCCGAAGCGGCCAGTCTCGATCGTCGGATGGCCCGTCTCGGACACGTAGCGACGGCGCACCGTCCGCACCAGCCGGTCGAACAACGCTTCGCCCAATGCCGGCGGCGCCGCGCTGGTGAAGCTCGGCCGCATCCCGCGCGTGGTATCGGCAGCAAGGGTGAACTGCGGCACGAGCAGCACGCCGCCGTCGATCTCCTGCACCGAGCGATTCATCTTGCCCGCGGCATCGGGGAAGATGCGATAGCCGAGCAGGCGCTCGGCCAGCCGCTCGACTTGCGCGTCGGTATCGGCCGGCTCGACCGCGGCGAAAACGAGAATGCCGCGCTCGATGGCGCCGACCACGCAACCGTCGACCGTCACGCTGGCGCTGCTTACCCGCTGCATCAATCCGATCATCGAGGCCATCCCTCTCAGTCGATGCGAGCGCCCGATGCCTTGACGACCCCTGCCCATCGATCGATCTCGTTTCTCACGTAGGCGGTGAACTCGGCGACGTTCATGGGATTGGGGTCGGCGCCCTGGCGGGCGAGGCGCTCCTGCATCTCGGGACGCTCCATGGCGCGCCTGACCTCTGCGTTGAGTTGCGCCAGGATCGCCTGCGGCGTGCGTGCCGGCGCATGCATGCCGAACCAGGCATTGGCTTCGTACCCCTTGATGCCCGACTCGTCTAGGGTAGGCAGGTCAGGCGCGGCACGCGAGCGCTTGAGCCCCGTGGTGGCCAAGCCGCGCAGCTTCCCCGACCGAACATGCGGCAAAGAGGACACCGCATTGGCGAACGCAAGCGGAACCTGCCCGGCGATGACATCCGCCTGCCCCTGCGCACCGCCCTTGTAGGGCACCTGCAGCAGCTGGGTGGAGGTCATCACCTCGAACATCACGCCGGCCAAATGGCTGGCGCTGCCTTGTCCCGCCGTCGCATAAGCCACTTTGCCCGGACGAGCGCGGACGTAAGCGATGAGTTCGGCGACGTTGTTGACCGGCAGCGCGGGATGAATGACCAGGATGTTCGGTACGGTGGCGACGAAGGCGATCGGCGCGAAGTCCCTCAGGGTGTCGTACGGCAGTTTGCTGCGCAGGCTCGGATTGATCACGTGGCTGGTGAAGGCGAACAGCAGCGTGTAGCCGTCGGGTTGCGCACGCGCCACCGTCTCGGTGCCGATGATGCCCCCACCGCCGCCCCGGTTGTCGACGATGAACTGCTGTCCGAAAGTGTCAGAGAGGTGCTGAGCGGTCAGACGCCCGAGGATGTCCGTGCCGCCACCCGGCGGTGCGTTTACCACCATGCGCACAGGCCGCTTTGGATAATCGGCAGGCGCATCGGCACTCGGCCGCTGCGCATGCGCACCCGCCGCCACGCATGCGAGAAGACACATCGACAGACGCAACACTGGCTCGCTCCTCCATTGGATTCTCGTTATCGACGCAGCTCAAAGGCGAGCCAGTCGCCCGTGCGACGTCTGCGCCACGATGTTGTCGTTGCGTCGATTGTAGCCCGCTGCAAAACCTGGGAAAATCGAAACCATGGAAAAGATCGTTCCCCCCGAATACGCAGCCGCCGTACAGCAACTCTTCGACGAGACCATCGAAGCGGTTCAGTTGGCCAAGCAGTGCAAGGAAGTCGACGACTTGTGGGCGACGCTCGCAGTCGCCCTGCTCAAGCTCGATCTGGCGTCGAACTTCATCGAACAGCACCAGCCGGGCTTCATCAAAGAGATCAACGCAGCCAAGCAACGCGTCATGTCCGCGCTGACGCCGAAACATTGAGCGCCGCCGGGGCGAGGCCAATCGGGCGCTGACGCAGGCCCCCAGCCATCGTATCCCGTGAGGACGCCTGCTCGAAACGCGCGCGTCCGACTCGCCGCACCCGCCAGACCGCGCTTGCGCATGCCGGATTCCGGACGCGCGCCGCTTGCGCCGGCGTCGACGCTCGCCTAGATTGGCGTATTCGCTGAACTTCCAAGACCCACCCAATGGCATCGATTGCGAGGCGACCATGCCCCTCTCCGAAGAACTGCGACTCATCCAGGTAGCGGATTTGCATCTAGGCGCCGGCCAGGAACACCACCTCGACAACTGGGGCAAGGTGCTCGCCTGGGTCGCTCGTGAACGACCCGACATGGCGGTGATCAACGGCGACTTCATCATGAGCGACCCCGACACGGAGTCCGACCACGCGTTCGCACGCACGCAGGTCGATCGTCTGGGCATACCGACACGCTACCTGCCGGGCAATCACGACATCGGCGACAACGTACTGTTCGGCAAGATGGCGCAGCGTGTCACCCCGGAGCGACTGGCGCGCTTTCGTCGCCACTACGGCGAAGACCGCTGGTCGTTCGTCGCCGCCGGATGGGGCTTCGTCGGCGTGAACGCACAATTGTTCGGCAGCGGCGGACTCGCGGCCGAAGCCGAGCAGTGGGCATGGCTGGAGCGCAGCCTTGCGGAACTCGACGGCAAGCCGATCGCATTGTTCACGCACAAGCCGCTGTTCCTCGACTTCCCCGGCGAAGGCGACCACGAAGACCCGACCATGCGCCAATCGGTGCTCGACGCCGCAAGCCGCACTCGTCTGCTCGCGCTCGCCCGTGCTCACGGCGTGCGCATCGTCAGCAGCGGCCACAAGCACCAGACGCGCACGTTCTCGCTCGACGGGATCTATCATTTCTGGGGGCCGGCCACCGCTTGCGTGAACGGCCCGCCGACGACGCTCCACTACGGCACGCGGGAAGTGGGCTTCATCGACTACCGGTTCCGGTCGGACGGCACGTTCGCGCACCGCGTGACCGGCGCGGATTTTCTGTTCCGGCACGAGAACTACATCCGCAAGCTCAGCGATCCGGGTACCCACTGACCGACGCCGCGAGGTCGACCGCAACCCCAGCGGTACCGCACGGCGTTCAGCGCGTCTTGGCAGCCTCGTCGAGCAGCTTCTCGACTTGACCCGCGAGCATTCCGCCCGACACCACCGTGCCGTCGGCGAAAATCAGGGTCGGCGTGACGTCGATCTTCAGCTGGGTGCCGATTTCCTCGATCTTCTTGATCGGATCGCGACAGGGCTTGGCCTTGGGGTCGATCCGGTTCAGCATCAGCTCGTCCCACGCCTTGGCGCGATCGGGTGAGCACCAGACGGCCTGCGAGCGCGCGGTGGCGCCCTTGTGCAAGCGCTCGATCGGATAGAGGAAGGTGTAGATCGTGACGTTGGTGAGCCGCGCCAGCTCCTTCTCCTGGATGATGCAGTGCTGGCACAGCGGATCGGAGAAGATCGCAAGCCGGCGACTGCCGTCGCCCTTCACCTTCTTGATCGCCAGATCGAGCGGCAGCCTCTTCCAGTCGATGGCGGTCAGCTTGCGCAGCCTCTGCTGCGTGAGGTTCTGGCTGGTCTTCACGTCGATCAAGTTGCCCACGAGGATGTAGGTCACCTGCTCGTCGGTATAGAAAAGCTTGTTGTCCATGAGCACTTCGTACAATCCCGGATAGGGCGTTCGAAACGCATTCTCGACGAACGCTTGGGGAAACCGTTCTTTCACCCGCTTGACGACTTCCTGTTCGTTGGCCAGGACGCCCCCATTCCAGGCGAGCAGCATGACGAAGCCTGCGCACCAGGCAAGCCAGCGGGAGCGAAACTGCAGGATGAGGTCCATCGTTTCTCGTTCGATCGTGGCTATGGAGCCGACGCCGGCGCGTCATGACCTGCGCCGACGGCGTGGCCGGACGATAGCCGATTCAGCCGGTGCTGTCATCGGCGATCGATCACCCGGCACCGGCGACGCCAGACGGCTTGCCTTGACCGTGCCCGGTGCGCCTTGTAGGCTGGCGCGCTCACCCACCCACAGAGGAACCGCCATGAGCCAAATCGTTCGTCACGACCCGAGCCCCATTTTGTCGCGCGCCGTGGAATACAACGGCATGGTTTTCGTCGCCGGTCTGACCGCCGATGACTACTCGCTCGACATCAAGGGCCAAACGGCGCAGGTGCTCGCCAAGATCGACAAGTACCTCGCTGCCGCAGGCACGAACAAGTCCCGCCTGCTGTCGGCGCTGATCTACGTGAGCGAAATGAGCAACAAGGAAGCGATGAACGAAGTGTGGACCGCTTGGATCGACAAGGCCAATCTGCCTGCGCGGGCGTGCGTGCAGGCCCAGCTCGGTTCTTCCAAGACCCTGGTCGAGATCGTCGTCACCGCCGCCAAGTAGCCGCCCCCGGGTCAGTCCCGGTGGATGCTCACACCGGGACGATCCGCCGCCCAGCGATCGACTCGGCCACGGCTTCGGCAAGTCGAATGGCGCGCACCCCGTCCGCACCGGTGGGCAATCCGCAGGATTCGCCGCGCATCTCACGTTCGAAGTACTGCAGTTCGAGCGCATACCCCGGGGTAGGTGCGAACTGCTCGACGCGCACACCGGCTGCATCCGTGACGCTCAGATCGTAGCGATCGGCCCATCGCAGCGCGGAGGTGGCCGCCATGCCGTCGGTCGCTTCGATCACCAAGTCATTGGCCGCATGAGGCGTCTCGCGGCTGGCCCGGATCTGCACCTGGCAGCCGCCCTCCAAAGCACCCAGAATGGCGATCGTATCGTCCGCCAAGCCGGCCTTGCGATCCGGGTGCGAGGACGCCGCGATCTGCGCGAACCGCTTGCCGGTGAGCCATTCGACCAAGTCGAGCAGATGCACCGCCATGTCGAACAGCGCCCCGCCTTGCGCGGCCTGCAGCCGCCAGCCCGCGCGCAACAGCGCCGGCCCGGTCCGGGACAGGGATACGGCTCGCGGCTCGCCGATCGCATTCGACTGCAGCAACGCCCGCATGCGGGCCATGATGGCCTCGAGCCGAATGTAGAAGCCCACGCGCAATAGCACACCCGCGCGTGCGCATGCTTCGACCATTGCTTCGCCGTCGCGGACCGTAAGCGCCAGCGGCTTTTCGCATAGAACATGCTTGCCCGCGTGCGCGGCTGCCAGCACCATGTCGCGATGCAGTTCGTTGGGTGTGGCAATGAATACGGCATCGATATCCGGGTCGGCGACCAGCGCCTTGTAGTCCGGATAGCAGCGCTCGGCGCCGAACTGCCGGGCGAACGCCTCGGATTTCTCAAGAGAACTGCCTGCGCAGCCCAGGATTGTCGACGTGGGGCTGGCGCGCAACGCCGGGGCGATTTGGGTGACCACGATACGACCGGGTCCGACAATGCCCCAGCGCACTGGATTCAAGGTGCGATGTGCTTGCATGGGTGAGCGATCCGAAGCGAGTCAGGGCGCCCCTGGACATGCGGGCGGCGTTGAACAATCCGGATCATAAACCGGGACACCCGCTTACATCGCGCGCGCGCCGAACCATGCAGGAAGACGGCGCCATTTCGCGACAGGGCGCCTGAAGCCCGACTCCGACCGCGGCAGCGGTCAATAGAGCAAAAGCGAGCCCGGCGCCACGATTTCGATCACTTGCAGCCAGTTCATGTCGACGTCGACCATGACTTCTTCGAGTTCGCTGGGCGAGCACCTGGCCTGATTCCAGGCATCGTCCGCATCGACGAGCACCGGCGCCTCGTCGGAGCGCTTCAGCTCCATGTAGTCCGCAACGCGCGAACCGAGATGGATGAGTGCAGCTTCCTGGGTGTACTCGGGCGCTTCCGCGAACCGATGGTGATAGCGGACGGGAACGGCGAGGGATGGCGGAAGATTCCAGCGCTCGAGCAGCACGGCACCGACGTCGGCGTGGGTGAAACCGAGCAGGGCGAACTCGACCTCATCCTGAGCCTGACCTTCGCGCACGGCCTCCAGAACACGTGTCGAGACGGTGGGCACTTGGTGGTACAGCACGAGCTTGCCGATGTCGTGCATGAGGGCGGCGAGAAAAACGCGCTCGCGATGGCGCTTCAGCGACGACTCGGCAAAACCCCGCGCGGCCAGTGCGGCCCGTACGCTGTGCTGCCAGAACGTTTCCATGTCGACCAGCTTGTAGGAAATGCTCTTGAAGGCCTGGGCCGCCGACGTCGTGAGCACCAGCGAGTGCAATTCGCTGGTGCCGATCATGGCGATCGCCTTGGAAATCGTGTCGACGCGGGTGCGCAATCCGAAGTACGCGCTGTTCACGGCGCGCAAGACACGGGCCGCCAGCGCTGCATCCAGGCTCACGACCTCGGCGATTTCGTTGGCGCTGACGTCCGGGTCGACGAGCAACGCGTTGAGTCGAATCGCGGCGTCCGGCAGTGAGAGCAGATCGTCGACACCCTCCACGACCGACTCTGCAGTCAGCACCGGGGTCAGATTGACGGGGTTCTCCTGCGCTGCAATCGTGGCGTGCATGGAAGGTGTTCCTTACGGGAGGCGGCGAGCGACTGAAAGTCAGTTTCTTTACGGCCACCGGCGAGCGGCCTTTAGCGCGCGTTCGTCTTGACAGTGGAAGTCCGTCAGGGACGGACAAACCGGCGCGTTGACTCTAGAATCAGGGCCGCTACAGGAAGTTCCTGCGCGCCAGGTCACCGGCACGCGTGCTCCTGACCCGTCGATGCTTGCTCCGTCCCCGCCACCGAGGCCAAGACTTTGGAACAGACCCGATCACCCCATGACGACGAGCGCCCGGAAGGTGTCTGCTCGATGCGGCGCGCGCGCGCCGAGGATCTCGTCAGCATCGTGCGCATGCTGGCCGACGACCCGCTCGGAAAGAAGCGCGAGGACTTCCGAGAACCGCTGCCTCCGAGCTACCTGTCCGCCTTCGAGGCGATCGACGACGACCCCAACCAGTGCCTGGCCGTCTGCTGCGAGGACACACGCGTGGTCGGAGTGCTGCAGATCACTTTTTTGCCCTACCTGACGTATCGGGGCGGATGGCGTGCATTGATCGAAGGCGTACGGATCTCCTCCGAGATCCGCTCGCGAGGCATCGGCCGCTTCATGATGGACTGGGCGATCGCGCAGGCGCGCGCTCGAGGTTGCCATGTCGTGCAACTCACCACCGACAAGGCGCGGCCCGATGCCTTCCGCTTTTATGTGTCGCTCGGTTTCGAGGCATCGCACGAAGGCATGAAGCTGCATCTGCCACGCGCCTGAGCGGCGCAAACGAGTCCTCGACGCTGCGCTCTCGTCGCGACGGCAACAGGCCGCACCAACGCGGGCGAACGTCGAGGCGACCCGATCGTCGCACCGCCTCGCCCAAGGTCGAATCGGGCAGCAGTTCACTGCACCCTCGCCGATCTCGGTGCTTCCGCCGCCGATCGGCCCGCCGACATACAAAGCGTTCTCACGACGCAATCCTCGCGCGGGACACCGGCCGTGACGAGCGGCTCAGGACCAACCCGCGCCCGTGCTGGCAGGATAGACGCTTCGGTGCTAAGGTGCGTCTCATCCTGGTCGCCTGGACGATACGCATGTCGAGCGAAAGCCTGCACTCGGAAGCGGCGGCTCGCAACGCCGCGCTGACGCGTTTACGCGACGAGCATCGTGCGCTGGCGAGAGTCATCGAGGCGCTCGAAACCCTCACCGCCCAGATCGCGGAGACGGGCCTCGAGCCGGACTTCCCTCTGCTGGCATCGATGATCTACTACATCGATACCGTGCCGGAGAAACTGCATCACCCAAAGGAAGATCGTTTCCTGTTCGCCGTGCTGCGCGAGCGCAGCAGCGAAGCTGCACCGCTGATCGCGCGCTTGGAACGAGAGCATCAGCGCTCGCCCCAGCTGGTCGCCGAACTCGAGCGCATGCTGGTGCACTGGCAAGGCGGTGCATCCGATGGCTTGGACGCGTTCGCCCTCGCGTTGTCGCGCTTCTGCGAATTCAGTTGGGATCACATGCGCACCGAGGAGACCGCCCTGCTGCCCCTGGCCGAGCAATGCCTGACCGACGATGACTGGTTGGCCATGGCCGATGCGTTCGGCGCCAACGGCGATCCGTTGCTCGGAGGTGCGCACCGTAACGAATTCGATCGGCTCTATCACCGGATCGCGAATCTGGCACCGCGCAAACTGAAGTTGTGGCTGCTTCGGCCGTCCTCGTCGCTCTAGTGCACAACCCTTCGCGCATGGGCGTCTTTGGCAGCGCGAGATCGACGCTCGGGCGACGCGCCGAACGTCGCTCCTCCCGGCTGCCGCCCGAATGATCGCTCACGATGCATTGGTACCTCGCAGCGAAATACCTTCATGTCACCTGCGTGACCTTGAGCATCACCGGCTTCGCCGTACGCTTCGTGCTGACCACACGCGGCTCGCCTTTGACGAGGCATCGGTTCGCGCGTATCGCGCCACACATCAACGATACGGCACTGCTCGCAGCCGCAGTCGCAATGCTCGCGATCACAGGCATCGATCCGCTCCAGGCGACTTGGCTGCACGCCAAGATCCTCGGCTTGCTCGTATACGTCCTGCTGGGGATCGCGGCCCTGCGCGGCGCAGGCACGACCTTCGGCCGCAACTTGGCGTTCACTGCTGCTGTGCTGAGCTTCGCCTACATGGTGTCGGTCGCCCTGCTGAAAACACCTTGGGGAGCACTGGTCTGGCTAGGGTGATCGCCGCGCGGCTCGCAGCCGCCATTGACTTAGGTCAATCGAAAGAGCGGCGCGTAGAACACATAATCCCGGTGGAGTCCGGGGCGCCGGCGCGAGACCAACGATCGTATACTTCCGGCTGGCAGGCAGGCGTCCGCTTCGGCTGTGCCCACGCCGTGTCCTGACCGACCGATGAAGCAAACCACAGAGGAGCCCGCGCAATGTTCAAGCACATCCTGATTCCGACCGATGGTTCCGCCCTGTCGAAGAAAGCCGTGCTGCAGGGCGTCAAGTTTGCGCAGGAAGTCGGCGCCAAGGTGACGGGGTTTTTCGCAGCGCCCCCCTATCGACCCGTCGTTTACGAAGACTTCGTGCCGGCGAACTACATGTCGCCCAAGCAGCACGAGGAGGCGACCGCCAAGCTGGCCGCCAAGTACCTGGGCGCGATCGAGAAAGCATGCAAGGACGCCGGCGTGACGTATCAGGGATATCACGTCGCCAGCGAGTTTCCTGCCGATGCCATCATCGAGGCAGCCAAGGCCAAGAAGTGCGACATCGTATTCATGGCCTCGCACGGCCGCCGCGGTCTGGCCGGCGTACTTCTCGGCAGCGAGACGGCGAAGGTGCTCACGCATTCAAAGATTCCGGTGCTCGTCTATCGTTGATCCGGCAGCAACGGTGCGGCGGCAATCCCTCGCGCTGCCGTTCACCGCGGGCGCCCTGAATCGAGTCGCTACACCAAAGATGGCGATGAGCACCGCCATGCATTGCCGTGAATGATCGCCGGAAGTTCACTGCGACCAAGGTTCGCTTCGCCCACGAGGCCGAGTGCGGCGCCGTCGCTCATTGCGGCCCTCGATACCCTCTTCGATCAAGCAATCCATCGCCGACTCGGGACAGCGGCGATCTTTCGGAATCGCCGGGATGATTCCATGGCTGGGCCGCACGCACGCGTTTCCGCCGCTCGAGTCGGCGCTTGCCGAGCCGAACGGATTGTTGGCTGCCGGCGGCGATCTCTCTGCCGAGCGACTGCTCGCCGCCTACCGCCGGGGCATCTTTCCCTGGTTCAGCGAAGGCGACCCCATCCTCTGGTGGAGCCCCGACCCTCGCATGGTGCTCTATCCCGCGGAACTGAAGGTTTCGCGCTCGCTGCGCAAGAGCCTGCGTCGCGACGACTATGAGATCCGTGTCGACACCTGTTTCAGCGAGGTCATGGCTGCCTGCTCCGAGCCGCGCGCCGGCCAAGCGGGCACCTGGATCTCGCCGGCAATGATCGATGCATACACTGCCCTTTTCAGCCAGGGCTACGCGCATTCGGTCGAAACCTGGCGCGGTGATCGACTCGTGGGCGGCCTGTACGGTCTGGCGCTGGGGCGCGCGTTCTTCGGCGAGTCCATGTTCGCGCGCGCGGCGGACGCCTCCAAGCTCGCGCTGGTGCACCTCGTGCGGCAACTGGAGCGCTGGGAGTTCGGCCTGATCGACTGCCAGATGCGCACCACGCATCTGGCGAGCTTGGGCGCCCGCGAGATAAGTCGAGCAGCGTTTTCTCGTCAGGTGGAACAATTGGTACACTATCCGCAGCCTTCCGGCTCGTGGACCTTCGACCGTGACCTTGTTGGGTGACTTCCCGCTTTCCGTCCTGCAGTTCTACGCGACTGCCCCGTATCCTTGCAGCTATCTGGCCGAACGTTTGGCAAGATCGCAGGTCGCAACGCCCAGCCATCTGATCGACACGCCGGTCTACAGCGAACTGGTGCGGGCCGGCTTTCGCCGCAGCGGCGCCTTCACCTATCGACCGTATTGCGACAGCTGCCGGGCGTGTGTCCCGGTACGCATCCTCGCGGAAGACTTTCGGCCGAATCGTATCCAGAAGCGCGTGTGGCGTCGGCACGAGGGCATGCGGGTGCAAATTCTCGATCTGCGCTACAGCGCCGAGCACTATGCACTGTATCTGCGTTATCAGGCACGCAGGCATGCGGGCGGCGGCATGGATCAAGACAGTCGCGAGCAATACCGGCATTTCCTGCTGCAAAGCAATGTCCGCACTCGACTGGTGGAATTTCGTGACGACGAGGGCTTGCGCATCGTGAGCATCGTCGACGAACTGCAGGATGGCTTGTCCTCGGTTTACACCTTTTTCGATCCGGACCTGCCCGGAGCGAGCCTGGGCACCTACAACATCCTGTGGCAGATCGAGCAGTGCCGCAAGCTGGAGCTGCCGTATCTGTACCTGGGGTACTGGATAGCGCAAAGCCGCAAGATGGCCTACAAGGTGAACTTCCAACCCATCGAAGGTTTGATCGACAATCGATGGCAGCCGATTGCATGGCAGGGTTCAGCGGTTCAAGGGTAGGCCTTGGTCCCTGAGTTGCTCGGGTGTGAGCCTCATCGTGCCCGGGAGGCCGGGGGGCTCGGCGGATTTCGAAGCCGCACGGGCGCGTTCGATGTCGCAAGCGGGCTGATGACCCAGCTCACACGCCCGGGCGATGTTCCGCGTAGCGACTGCGCGCATGAGTTCGGGGCTGACGGCGTCCCGCAACCTCATCCCTGCCCGGGCCGCCTGCTCGAAGATCAAGGCGCGGTTGAAGTAAGCCAGGGCATACGATGGATCGAGCGCGAGAGCTCGCTCGATATCCGCGAGGGCAAGCGGCGCGGCGCCCAGCCCGCCCATCTGAAACACGGTGAGACTGCGATTCAAGAACACCCTGGGTTCGCGGACGCCCATGCCGATGGCGGTGTTGAATGCCTGCATCGCCTCGGAAAATTTGCCGATCTGCATCAAGACCAGTCCCCGATCGGCATGAAGGATGGCTTGACCGGGCTCGCGTTCGAGCAGGCTATCGAGATCCTTCAACGCCTGCGGATAGCGCTTCTCGTCGATGTGCAATTGCGCCCGCCCGCGCAGAGCCCGCGGATGGCCAGGCTGCAGGGCAAGCGCCCGATCATAGTCGGCGAGCGCGGCCAGGGTATGGCCTTCGGTCCGATGCAACGTGGCACGATTGACGTAAAGACGAGCATCCTTCGCCTCCGGCCCGAAATACCCGGCGGCACGAATGGCGTCGTCCCACACCGCCACGTGCGACGAGAACGTCTGTAGCGTCAGCACCGACAGCACCGCCCAAGCCGCCAGACCGCCGAATCCGACGATCAGCGAGGCTCGCGGACCCAGCAACGCGATTGCCCACGCCCCGGCAAGACACAGCAGCGCCACCCCCGTGTAGCCGTGCCACAGAGCAAAGTCGTTCGCCAGACGCGGCCAGAAAATCTCGGACGCCGCCAGCAAGAGCAAGGCACCGAGGGCGACTACGAGGCCGCGGCAGCGCAAGTTGCGGCGCGACCAGGCGACGACGAAAGCGAGCACTGCGATCCCCAGCATGCTGCCCCAAGCCTTCCAGGCGCTCGCATGCGGTGCCGCTTCGGGCATGTCGATCGCCATCCAGGCCGTGACAGGAAGCAGGCCGTAGCCCAGATAACGCAATAGCCGGCTGCTGTTGGCGGCGGCTTGATCGAGATAGCTCATGCCGGCCGCATCCACGCCTGAACCTGCGATGAGCGCCACGGCGACGCCATAGGCGACAGACACCGAGGCCGAGGCCGCAACCGCCCACCAGGCTGCCCTGCTCGTGCCATGCGGCGCCGTGAGGTAGACCAGCCAAGCCATCGCGGCGGGCAATGCGATCGCGCTCGGCGAGCAGAGCAGCGCGCCGGCGCAGGCCAATGGCGCGACGGCACAGGCGCCACGCCAGCCTTCCTGTGCGGCGCGGGCAACGCTCCACAGCCCGATGAAGACGAACATGCCCAGCAGCAACCCCTCCCGAGCCGGCAGATAGGCGACCGCATACACCACGACCGGATGCAGCGCGAACAATCCGGCGGCGAGGAAGGCGATCCAGCCCGCGCGCACGCCTGAGCCGATCGCCTGACCGGCCAGCCGCCGACCCAAGAGGAAGACGAAGACGACCCCCAGGCAATGCAGGACGAGATTCAAGAACCGATGCCAGAACAAATCCTGTCCGACCAGCTTCGCCCAGCCCACGAAGCTGGCATCGGCGAGCCAGGCTGTGCCGACCGCAGGTGCCGTCAGCGCGGAGACCGCGAGCTTTCCCGACGCCAGCAACGCGAATTCGCCGAAGACAGGCGGATAGGACAAACCGCCCGCATAGAGAACAACCGTCAGCGCAACCAGCGCGAGCACCATGCGAGAGCCGCGCGGCTCCTGCTCGAGACGCTGGGCTGTACGCTGTACCAAATCATGCAAGGCGTTGTCGACACGTACCCTGTACATTGGGCGAGCCATCCTTTGGATTGCAGTGCGCTGAGTCAGCAACTGGTGGAACGAAGCCAGCCGGGTTTCGACGCCAGGCTGATTTTCGGATTCCGGGCAGTGCCCGATCCGAGGGCCATCGACGTCCCATCGGACACAGACGTCGACATGCGTGCTTCACGAGGACCCTCGGCGCGATGCGCGATACCGCGCGCGCGCTCCGACTCGGGCCTGCCGAGCCCTGGCTGTACGTGCGAAACGCCACGCAGCTAGAATGCGCGGCAGAGGATCGCCCATGCGCCGGGCCGTCCCTGTCAGCGATCCGTGTCGGAGACTCCCGAGCCGGCCAACCATGTACGCTCTGTCGCACCACTCGTGATGAGTCCCTGGGTATTGATCATCGTCATGCTGGCCGGCATGTTCGCCGTTGCCGGCCGACTGCGCCAGCGCAGTTTACCGCCTGCCGTGCGCATCGACGCAGTCTTGCCCCAAACCCAATGTCGCCAATGCGGCTACGACGGCTGCCGCCCCTACGCTGAAGCGATTGCCGCCGCAGAGGCACCCATCGATCGCTGTCCACCGGGCGGAGATCGCGTGATCCGTCGGCTGGCCGCGCTCACGGGCCAACCCAGACGCCCCCTCGACTTGTCACGCGGGCAGCACAAGCCGCCGCAGCTCGCGGTCATCGACGAAGCACGCTGCATCGGTTGCACATTGTGCATTCAGGCCTGTCCCGTGGACGCGATTCTGGGCGCACCGAAGCTCATGCATACGGTGATCGCCGATCTGTGCACGGGATGCGAGCTCTGTCTGCCGCCTTGCCCGGTGGATTGCATCGCGCTGGCGCCCAAAACCCCGGCGTTGGCGAGCCGTCCGGGTTTCAGCCGAGGTTTCGACGCGAACGCAGCGAGAACTCGGCATGAACAACGCAAGCACCGACTGGCGAGGAACAAGATCGAGCAAACCGCGCGGCTGGCCGCGAAGGCCAGCGCCAAGCTGAAGAGCCTCGAGACCGGCTCGGATCCCGCCGCCGAGAGAAAGCGCGCCGTCATAGAAGCGGCCCTGCAACGTGCCCGGGCGAAACTCGCGACGACGCGTTGATCGCGCTGCGGCGATGCGTTGCGTGAAGCAAGCACGTTCGCGCCGAACGTGACATATGCCCGTGAGGGTTGAAAAGCGTCGCGGCATCATTGCGCGCTGCGTATGACAGCCGCCCGCAGGCGCGTTGCGCTGGCATATACTTGGGGTCCTTCGTCGCGAGCCGGTCTGATGAATACCTTCTTTCGCTTGCTTCTCGCCGCTGCAGTCGCCTTGGCGACAGGCAGTGCCCTGGCACAAGGGTTCAGATTCTCCGACGATACCGAACAGCAGCAAAAGCAGGAGGCCGAAGCGCAGCGTCAGGCGCAAACGCGCGCCTTGCTGTCGACTCCCTGCATGGCCAAGATCAAGAACCAGAAGATCATGGTCGTGATGGCCGAGCACCGCAATGGGGCGCTCATCGCGCAGCAGTCGGCCTATACCGCCCACTTCGAAGCCATCAACAAGCGCCTGCGGGCCCTCGGTCTGCGCACTTTCACGCCCGAAGAGATCCGCCGGCAGGTCGCTCAAGCCGAGATCGACGCTTTTTTCCGCAACGACCCGGACGCCGCGATCGGCGCTTCGCGCCGCCTGGCCGCGCAGTACATTCTGCGCGGTGTAATCGACACTCAGATTTCCCGCAATGCGATCGTTAATGTGAACCAGGTCGCTGTGCGCCTCGACTTCACCTTGACCGGATCGAACGGCAGGATGATCTCGGAGGCGAGCGCCAGCAACGAAAGCTATTCGGGGCGAGACGTGCTCGGAATGGCCCTCACCTTGCTGAACGAACGCGCCGACGAAGTGGTCGCGCAGCTCTATAGCGATTACTGCCGGCGCGCCGGGACGAAGTGATCCTCACGCCGGCACAGCACGGCGTATACACGTGATAAGGAGTGAAGCGATGAAAGATGCGTGGATGGCGGCAAACAAGTGCGCAGTCTCGGCAGCGGTCATGATCCTGGTCGCCAGCGTCCAACCCGCGGTCGCCCAACCGGTGTTCGGCAATCCCTCGCCGACGGCCGGCAGCGAAACCTCGCAAAGGGCGAACGCCGCCGCGGATCAGGCCGTCTACAAGCCGGTCGAGTACGTGAACAGGGCCGTGCGCGGACCGGCTCTGGTCGTCATCCCGGGCGATATCAAGAGCAGCAATGCAAGCTTCACGCAGAAGTTCGGCCCGAACAATATCGCGGACTTCGCCGAGTTGGAACTCTCGCAGGCCAACTTCCCTGTGCTGGAACGATCCAACCTCGGCAATCTGCTGCAGGAGATCTCACTCGCCTACAACCTGGGAGACGCCAACAAAGCCCGCCAGACCATGCAGGTCGGCCAGCTGAAAACCACCAAGTGGATCGTCAAGTTCGACATCCTCAAGGCCGAGCAGATCGCCGAGAACAAGCAGGGCTTCGACGGACGCGCAGTCGGCGGCATCATCGGCATGTTCGGCGGCCTGGGCGGGGCGGTTGCAGGGCGCGCAACCAGTTCGGTGAAGACTCAGGAGTCGACGGGCGTCTGGCTGATCGGCATGCGCTACAAGATCATGGATGCGAACACCACCGAACAAGTCGCCCAAGGCTACCAGGAGTTGAAGATGGAAGTCGGCGCGCAAGCCACCAGCGTATTGGGCATCTCGCAAGGGGCCAAGGGTGGCGTGGGTCTCGACACCATGGTGCAACGCCTGGTGCAAACCGCCGTTTACGAAATCGACGCGAAGTACAAGTAAGCGCATCTTCCCGTGCCTGGATGAAAGAAGCGCGGAGCGGGCAACGCCACCTGCATAGCCCCCGAAGCACAGGCACAAGCGTGCGCCGTTCGCACCCGATCGCGCACGCCCTTCCTCCCGGGAGTTGGCCGTGGCTCCATTGAGCAAGCTGGGCAAATACCAGATCCGACGCGAACTGGGCAAAGGCGCGATGGGCGTCGTCTACGAGGGCTTCGATCCGCTGATCGAGCGTACGGTCGCGATCAAGACCATTCGCCCCGAGCAGCTGAACAAGGATCAGGCAGCCGAACTCGTCGCCCGCTTCCGCCGCGAGGCCCAAGCGGCCGGCCGGCTCAATCATCCCCATATCGTATCGATCTACGAATACGGCGAGGACGCCGATGGCGCCGCAGGCGGCGGGCCGATCTCCTACATCGCGATGGAGTTCGTCCGCGGTCGGGAGCTAAGGGATTACTTCGAGGCCAACGAGCGATTCCCGCTGAAGGAAATCGAGCGCATCATGGTCGAGATGCTGGACGCACTCCAGCACGCTCACGAGCGCGGCGTCATCCACCGCGACATGAAGCCCGCGAACGTCATCCTGCTCGACAACGGTGCGGTGAAAGTCGCCGATTTCGGCATCGCCCGGCTGGAGACCTCCGATCTGACCCAGGCCGGGGCCGTGCTCGGAACGCCTGCCTACATGTCGCCGGAACAGTTTCTCGGACAGGGCGTGGACAATCGCAGTGACCTCTTCTCCTGCGGCGTCATCCTCTACCAGTTCCTGACCGGCGAGAAGCCCTTCACGGGCAACGTGACGACGATCATGTACAAGGTGCTCAGCGAGGAGCCGCTCGCCCCTTCGATGCTCAACACGACCCTGCCCCCCGCCTGGGATGTCGTCGTGCGTAAAGCGATGGCGAAGAAGGTCGCAGAACGATTCCAGTCGGCCGCCGAGTTCGCGACCGCGATCCGCGAGGTCATCGCGGGCCGCAGCACCGACGCCACGTTGACCCAGAGCCCGGTCGCGGCACTCTCGCACTCCGATGCGACCGTGGTCGACACAGCGCCGCGCGCGTCCTCGTTCGAACCCACGGAAAAACTGGCGCCCCCCGAACCGACGCCGGCGCCTGCGCCGCGCCCTCAGCCGGTCGCTGTCCCCGTGGCAGCAACCGAAGCCGCATCCAGCGCGCGGCCACCCGCGGGAACGCCGAAAAAGCCGCTGGGCGCCGGAGCGCTTGCCCTCATGGGAGTCGCCGGCGTGGCGGTCATCGGCGGCCTGGCCTACTTTCTGGCCGGTGGAGGCCCTCCCGCCGCATCGCCGACAGCGGCCGCCCTGCCAGACCCTGCACGAACCACCGCACCTGCGCCGGCCCCGGAGGTCGCGAAAGCGCCTCCGGTCGATGTACCGGCAGAGCCGGGCACCATGGTCATCAGCGCCATCGGCTTCGTCAACCCCAAGGATCCACGCTTCAACGGCGACCAGGCTGCGGCCCAAGCGGAGGCCCGTGCCGATGCGAAGCGGCAGTTGATCGACAAGGCGCTCGGCCTGTATGTCGAGCCCGCTTCGCTCGATCGCAACTATCCACTGATCGAACAGAGGCTGCTCTCCGAACCGGGCATGTTCATCAAGACGGTCATCTCCGAAGGAGCGCCGCATGTAGGCAAGGACGGCCTGATCTCGGCCGAAGCCCGTGCGACAGTGAAGATCCGTGCGGTACAAAAATCGCTCAACCAGATGTCCAAGGAAGAGCGAATCGAATTCATACGCAACAGCGGCGACCCGAAGATCTCGGTGGTCATGACCATCCAGAATGCGGATACCGCGCAGGCGTTGCCGCCCGCGCGCTCACAACTGGCGGAGAACGTGCTCAAGGAACGGATCCGCTCGTTCGGCTTCCGCGTCTGGTCTCCCGAAGGCGAAGTGAAGACCAGTCCCGACGCCCGGCAGGCCGACTTCCATATCCAAGGCGAGGTCAAGGTGAAACTGCTGTCGATGCGCCTCGCCGCATCCGGCATCACCGTCTCGAAGACTGCCCTCACCTCCTGGACCATCAAGGCGACCGACCGCGCCACCGGCGAGGAGATCTATCTCAACACGACCTTGCCCAGGGCTCAGAGCTGGGCCTCGGAGGATCAGGCCTTGGCCGATATCGGCCGTCTGGTCGGCGAAGAGTTCTCCAAGAACTTCTTCTTGCAGCACTTCAATGTCGGCGAGCAGACGGTGAGCCTCAACGTCACTGGCCTGCCGCCGGGGGCCGCGGGAACCCACACCGCCCGGCAGTTGCTGCGTGAACTGCGCGGAATCCGACAAGTGTTGGACGCCCAGTTGCTGGACGATGCGGGACGCTATCGGCTGCGCCTCGCCGCCGGCAGCGCCTCGGACATCATCCAGGACGCGGTGCTCAAGCCGTTGAACGCGAAGCTCGGCCAGACCTGCTTCGCGATGGCGGGGGCTACCACGACCGAAGTAAACGTTATGCTGACTCAATCCTGCGCCGAAGAAGCGGTGCGGGTGCGCATCGAGACGCAGCCGCCGGCAGGCGTTCTCGCGGCCCCCGAGTCCCGGAGCAAATCGCTGCTTGGCGCAGGCAAACAGACTCAGCTTTGATCGCCGCAGACGAATCCGGTCGGCGAACGGCAGGTCAACCGAGCCTGCAGGCTCGCCGGTGGCGTGCGGAATCCCCGATCGCGCCGCGTGCCCGCTTGATTGGTCCAAAAGGTCCGGATCGATCCCGGACGCGGCGTGAATAGAAGCCGAGCATTCGACTCCTGGCGCGGATTCACGCCATCGCCGGATGTCGAGACGCGACAGCCCTCGTCCCGCAGAATCGACGAATCAAGACAACAGTCTGAACTCGACGAACTCCTCGTCGGACTCCGCCATGCTATGGCCGAAGTAGATCTTGCCCGTGCCGCGCAGGATCAGTTCCTCGCGCCTGAGTTCGATTTCCGACTCGTGCTCGAAATCGACGAAGGTACCGTTGGTGCTCTGATCGATGAGCACGTACTTGTCGCGCCGACGCTCGATGCGCGCATGGACCCGCGACGCCATGCGGTCCGCGAGCACCAGATGACAGCTCGCATCGCGGCCGATGACCGCACGCACGTTCTGCGCATCGAGCACCATGCGCTTTGCTCCATGGACAAGCTCCAGCGTCGCCTCGGCCACGGGGACTTGAATCAACGATGCCGTCGCCATGGTGAGATCGTCGCTCGCCTGCCAGAGCACCTCGCATACCTCGACCTCCTCGCCTTTACCGCGAACGGCGAGCGCTGCGATGCGCCGAGTCGTCGATCGAACGAGCGGTGACATCAACTGCACCGCAGCCAGCGTCGTATAGATCTGCTGCCCCTTGGCGAGCCCCGCCATGCGCGCGGCCGTGTTCACCGTATCGCCGAACACATCGCCTTCGGCCTCGATCACCGGGCCGACATGAAAGCCGACCCGTATGGCGCGCCGCACACCCGAGACGAGCGGCAAGTCCGTCACTGCCTGCTGCATCTCGCTGGCGGCGAAAGTGACACGATCGGCATCCGGAAACACGCACATGAGTTCGTCGCCGATCGTCTTCACGACCCGCCCCCCGTGACGCTCGGTGGCAGCACGCATGTCGCGCAAGCACTCGTCGATGAGCTGCTTGGCCAGGGTATCCCCCAGCGTTTCGTAGAGCGTCGTGCTGCCCGAGATATCGGCAAACAGGACGGCAGCCAAGTTTTGGCCGACAACGGTAGTCTGCGGCGAAGTGCTGGGCGATTCGGGCATGGCCGAGTCCGACATGTTGAGCTGGTCGATGATAGCTAAATCACGACAGGTCGGCACGCTTGGAAGCGCCCCTTGTCGCCGAAGGCGTTTGCGCGCCCCGTCCGGGTCGAGCTGAGTCTCGCCGGGACGCTGTACCGTCGCCCCATCAGGACGGTCCGGGGATGACTCGGCCACGGGGGCCCGACGAGAAGCGGGGAGTTGCCGCATCGCTCTTGCTCCCACTATCCGCATTGATTAAGCTGCAGCCGTGAATCCAGAAAAGCGTCGTGGCATCTACGAGCGCCTGCGCGCCGCCAATCCGCACCCGACCACGGAGTTGAACTACTCGACGCCGTTCGAACTGCTGGTCGCCGTCGTGCTGTCCGCGCAGGCGACGGACAAGGGTGTGAACATCGCCACCGGCAAGCTCTTCCCGATCGCCAGCACACCGCAGGCCATCCTCGCTCTCGGCCAGCAGCGCCTGGAGCAATACATCTGCACCATCGGTCTTTACCGCAACAAGGCCAGGAACGTCATCGAAACCTGCAAGCTGCTGCTGGAGCGCCATGGCGGCACGGTGCCTGCGGACCGCGAGGCGCTCGAAGCCCTGCCAGGGGTCGGACGAAAGACGGCCAATGTCATTCTCAATACCGCCTTCGGGCAGCCGACGATCGCCGTGGACACCCACATCTACCGTGTGGCCAACCGTACCGGCCTCGCCCCCGGCAAGGACGTCGTCGAAGTCGAACGCAAACTGGAGAAGTTCACCGCCGAGGAATTCAAGCATGATGCGCACCATTGGCTGATCCTCCACGGACGCTACGTCTGCATCGCGCGCAAACCGAAGTGCCCCGAGTGCCCGATCCGGGATCTTTGCGAGTTCAAGGCAAAAACCCCCGCGGTCGCGAGCACCGCAGCGACCGCAGTCACCCAGACCGCGCGCAGGCGGCACCTGCCGCCAGGTTGAATCGTGTACGCGCCCACACGAGAGCAGGCAAGGCAGTTTCTGTTCGACACCTGGCGCAAGTACCGCGCAGTGGAGGTGCTTTCGCCGCTGGAGCAGATCGCGCTGGACGTGCTGATCCTGCATCCGGAGTATCACGCGATACTCGATCACCCCGATCGCTACGGCGACCACGACTACGCCCCCGAACTCGGACAGATCAACCCCTTCCTGCACCTGAACCTGCACCTGGCCATCGAAGAACAGTTGTCGATAGACCAGCCACCGGGCATACGCGCCGAATACGAGCGGCTGCGCGATGCCCGCGCCGATGCCCACGAGGCGAAGCACGAGTTGCTCGAATGCCTGGGTGAAGTCCTCTGGCAGTCTCAGCGCAACGGCACGCCGCTGGACGCCCATCGTTATCTCGAATGCTTGCGGCGCAGACCATGAGTTCGGCTGATCGGCCCCGCCCCCGGACTCGAAGCGAATGAGCGGTCAGAGCCAATTCGGCCTCTTGCGCCAGCGTCGGTTCGGCCCGTTCTTCGCCACGCAGTTTCTGGGCGCGCTCAACGACAACGTCCTCAAGAACGCGCTGGTCATCGCCTTCACTTATCAGGCAACCGCCTGGAGTACGCTCTCGGCCAGCAGCCTGTCGAACCTCGCGCAAGCGCTCTTCATCCTTCCCTTCTTCCTATTCTCCGCGCAGGCCGGACAACTCGCGGACAAGCTGGAACGATCGCGCATCATCCGGCTGGTGAAGATCTCCGAGATCGCCATCATGCTGATCGCATGGCTCGGATTCGCCCGGCATCATCTCGGCCTCTTGCTCGGGGCGCTGTTTCTGATGGGGGTGCACTCGACCGTGTTCGGCCCGGTGAAGTACTCCATCCTGCCGCAGCATTTGCGAGAGGACGAACTGGTCGGCGGCAATGCGCTGGTCGAGAGCGGCACCTTCCTCGCCATCCTGCTGGGGACCCTTCTGGGCGGCATACTCATTGCAGCCGGCGGCGGCCATGCCGCAGCGGTCGTGTGCGTGATGATCGCCATCCTGGGCTATGCAGCCAGCCGCCGCGTGCCTGTCTCGCCGCCCCCTGCGCCGGACCTCGAAATCGACTGGAATCCCGCCCGCGAGACTTGGCGCAACCTGCGTTTCACCGCGACCAACCGGACGGTCTTCAATTCCGTCCTGGGCATCTCGTGGTTTTGGTTCTATGGCGCGATGTTTCTTGCCCAGTTCCCCGCCTACGCACGCGATACGCTCGGTGGTGGAGCGCAGGTCGTCACCTTGCTGCTGGCAGTCTTCTCGATCGGTATCGGAGCAGGTTCGCTGCTGTGCGAGCGCCTTTCGGGGCGCAAGATCGAAATCGGACTGGTGCCGTTCGGCTCGATCGGCATGACAGTCGTCGCGCTCGATCTCTACTTTGCCTCGCCGCTTGCACCGATGGGCAGCAGTCTCACGGCGCTTCAGTTTCTACAAGCGCCGGGCAGTTTGCGCATCCTGCTCGATCTGGCGCTGATCGGACTCTTCGGCGGCTTCTTCATCGTGCCGCTCTACGCGCTCATCCAAACCCGCACCGAGCCCTCGCACCGCTCCCGCGTCATCGCCGGCAACAACATACTCAATGCTGCCTTCGTGGTCGCCGCCGCCTTGCTTGCCGTCGGCTTGCTTCATCTCGGGCTTACGATAGCCCAAGTTTTTCTGGTCACCGCGCTCCTGAATGCCGCTGTCGCGGTCTACATCTACAGCCTGGTGCCCGAGTTCCTGATGCGATTCATCGTGTGGCTGCTGATCCACTCGGTCTATCGCCTCAGCAAGTCGGGGCTCGAGCACATCCCGGACGAAGGGCCTGCGGTGGTGGTCTCCAATCACGTGAGCTTCGTCGACGCGCTGGTCATCGCTGCGGCTTGCAGACGCCCGATCCGCTTCGTGATGGATCACAACATCTACCGGCTGCCTGTGCTGAATTTCGTTTTCCGCACGAGCCGCACGATTCCGATCGCCTCGGCGCGCAGCGATCCCGGGCTGCTCGAGCGGGCCTACGACGAGATCGCACGCGCCCTAGAAGCCGGCGAACTCGTATGCATCTTTCCGGAGGGCCGAATCACCGACACGGGCGAGATGTATCCCTTCCGCCCCGGGATCAGCCGGATCGTTCAGCGAACGCCGGTGCCGGTCATTCCGATGGCATTGAAGGGGTTATGGGGCAGCTTCTTCAGCCGCAAGGACGGTCCGGCGATGTCGCGGCCTTTCCGCAGAATGCCCTTTCAACCGATCGCAGTGGCCACCGGCGAACCTGTCCCGCCAGGCAGCGTGAACCCCGAGCGCTTGCAGGAACTCGTCTTGAAATTGCGCGGCGATCAACGTTGAGACCGAGCCGAAGGCGGTCCGATCAGCTTGCCCGGGCAGATCGATCGAGCGGCGCGCAAAAAAACAACGGCCGCGCGCAGCGGCCGTTGTTCAGTGGCGCGGGAAGCGATCAGTACTTGTGCCGCAATCCCGGCTGGGCGGCATAGTAAGCGGAAAGGTTCTCGATGTCCCGGGCAGACAGCGCCGCCGCGAAGCCGCTCATGATCGGATCCTTGCGCGCCCCGGATTTGTAGTCGCGCAGCGATTTGGCCAGATAATCCTTGTGCTGCCCGGCGAGGCGAGGGAAATCCGGGGCTGCACTGTTGCCGTCGGGTCCGTGGCAGGCGGCGCAAACTTCCATTGCCTTCTTCTTCCCTGCTTCGAGGTCTGCTGCGTTGGCGCCGAATCCCACGGCCAGCAAGACCGCTGTGATCAATGTCCGATTCATCGTGTTCTCGCTCCTACTTGCTGCCCGCGGTTACGGTCGTCACCGAGCCGTAGTAGGCGGCAAGGTCGGCCATGTCTTTTGCGCTCAAGCGCGACGCAATGGCACGCATCGTCTCGTTGCTGCGATTGCCGCTCTTGTAGGCCTCGAGCGCCTTGACGATATAGGCGGGATGCTGACCGCCCAGGCGCGGAACGCGATAGACCTCGGGGAAGGCCATGCGGTACCCGTCGATACCGTGGCAACCTTGACACATGGAGGCCTTCGCCTTCCCGGCCTGTGCGTCCCCTCCTTCGGCTGCACTCGCGCCTGCAGCGAAAGCCGAGACGAGCACGGCAAACAAAAGCGTGCACTTGCGATTCATCGGGACCCTTGTCGACATTGTGTTGAAGTGGCTGAACGCGCAGGATTATACAGGAATTGACCTGAATCATATCTCGTTGTCGCACGCCGCAGCGTCGACCATAATCGAGTCGCAGACCGGCTGCTCGTTACATACCACGCCTTGGAACCCGTGCGACACCTAGAAAACTTTCGCGCTGCCCGACTGCTGCCCTTCCTGGCGTGGCTGCCGATGATGAACAGGCGCACGCTGCGTGCCGATGCGATCGCGGGACTCGTCGGCGCCGTGATCGTGCTGCCGCAGGGCGTCGCCTTCGCCACGCTGGCGGGCCTGCCGCCCGAGTACGGTCTGTATGCGGCGATGGTCCCCGCCGTTGTCGCAGCGCTCTTCGGCTCCTCGTTCCATCTCGTCTCCGGGCCGACGAACGCCTTGTCCATCTTGCTGTTCGCTCAGCTTGCTCCCTTGGCAGAGCCGGCCTCGGCCCAATACGTGCAGCTCGCGCTCACGGTGACCTTTCTTACGGGGGGCATGCAGTTGGCTCTGGGCTTGGCCAGGCTGGGCATGCTCGTCAACTTCATCTCCCACAGTGTGGTGATCGGCTTCACCGCCGCTGCAGGATTGCTCATCATCGCGAGTCAGTTGCGCAACTTCTTCGGCGTATCGATCGCGCGCGGCGGCACTTTTTTCGAAACGCTGCAGGCGTTCATTCTCGAAGTCGCCGACGGCCATCTGAACTGGGCAGTCACGCTCGTGGGCCTGTTCACCATCGGAGTGGCGATTTTCTCGCGACGCTTCTATCCGAAGATACCCTACATGATCGTCGCGGTCGTCGCCGGCAGCCTTTTCGGTGCCGGGCTCGAATACCTGCTGGGCGGCCGATTGGGGACGATCGCGACGCTGGGCGCGCTACCCGGTGCCTTCCCCCCATTATCGGCACCCAATCTGTCGCTCGAATCCATACGCCAGGCCGTGCCGATCGCACTGGGGATGACCATCCTCGGACTGACGGAGGCATTGTCCATCGGCCGCGCGATCGGCGTTCGTTCCGGACAGCGCATCGATGGCAACCAGGAGTTCGTCGGCCAGGGCCTGTCCAATCTGGCCGGTGCGTTCTTCTCGGCCTATCCATCGAGCGGCTCGTTCAACCGCAGCGGCGCCAACTACGAAGCAGGCGCGGTGACGCCGTTGGCCACCGTCATCGCCTCAGGCATGCTGATCGTCTTCGTGCTGCTCGTCGCTCCGCTCGCCGCGCATCTGCCGATCGCTGTCATGGCCGGCATCCTGTTCCTGATCGGCTACGGCCTCATCGATACGCATCATTTCCGCCAAGTCGCGCGCACAAGCGGTCGAGAAGCCGCCGTCATGGTGGCCACGCTGCTCACCGGGCTTTTCGTCGATCTGGAATTCGCGATCCTGACCGGCGTACTGTTCTCCCTGCTCATGTACTTGCAACGTACGTCGCGCCCTCTGGTTCTCGATGTAAAGCCCGATCCGGCACCCGGCAGCTATCACTACACCGCAGACAGCGGGCTGCCGGATTGTCCGCAAGTCAAGATGCTGCGCATCAATGGCTCGCTTTATTTCGGCGCCGTCGACCACGTGGCCAGGGAGTTCCAGCAGATCGATCCGTCACAGAAGCACTTGGTCATTGTCGCGAGCGGAATCAACTTCATCGATGTCGCCGGCGCCGAAATGCTGCTGGCCGAATCGCGGCGTCGGCGCGCCGAGGGCGGCGGGCTCTATTTCTATCGGGTAAAGGACGAAGTGCGGCGGCTCCTCGAGCGAGGCGGCTACCTCGCACATCTGGGACCGGAGAATTTCTTTCCCGTGAAGCATCGTGTCATCACGGCGCTCTACCCTCGGCTGGATAACGAAATCTGCCGGCACTGCAAGCTGCGCATATTCGCCGAATGCCAGGAGTTCCTGCCCAATGGCCAACGGCGCGAACCCGAGGAAAACCCGCGCAGCGGCTGACCGCCGAGGCGCGGCCGGATAGAATCCCCAGCGCCTGGAACAGCCCCGAAGGCATGTTCCAGCGACGCCGGCACTACCGCCTCCAGGAACAAGCGGACGCCACGGTCCGACAACGATGCAACCCCGATAGAACATGGCTGGTATGAACCTTCTCGTGCGACGCGCCCTGCCTTTTCTGCGCTGGCTTCCCCTGACTCGAAGCACCTTGCGCGCAGATCTCGTCGCCGGGATCACAGTCGGGTTGGTGCTGGTGCCTCAATCGATGGCCTATGCGCAGCTCGCCGGCATGCCCGCCTATTACGGACTGTACGCAGCCTTCCTGCCGGTGATGATAGGCGCGCTCTGGGGCTCGTCGAATCAACTGGCCACCGGACCGGTGGCGATGGTGTCCCTGCTCACCAGCGCCACCCTCGCCCAGTTCGCCGCCCCTGGCTCGGACCAGTTCATCGCACTGGCCATAGCGCTCGCACTGCTCGTCGGCCTGATGCAGTTCGGTCTCGGCGTGCTGCGCCTCGGGTCGATCGTGAGCTTCCTCTCCCATCCGGTGATCGTCGGCTTCACCAATGCCGCCGCCATCATCATCGCGCTGTCCCAACTCAACAAGATGCTCGGCGTATCGATGGGCCGCAGCGACCACTTCCTGCTCGACATCTGGGACGTGCTGGCGCAGATCGGCGAGATCCATCTGCCCACCCTTGCCATGGGGATCGGCGCCATGATCCTCATTCTCTGGCTGCGCAAACGGGCGCCCAAGGTGCCGGCCGTGCTCGCAGCGGTGGTGATCGCAACGACGCTCAGCTGGCTCGTCGGCTTCGAGCGAAACACCCAGATCGGCATGGATCAGATCGCCAACGCCGATGCGCGCACCCTGGCCATGGAGCACCTCCAAGGACAGAGGGAGATCAGCCGATTGAATGCCCGGATCGGCGAGCGCATCGACGAACTCAGGGCGCTGCGCAAGCAGCCGGGTCACAGCAGCCAGCACGCGCTGACGCTGGACTACCAGGTGCAGGCGATGCGCCTCGAGGTCCGCGCGCAGGAGGATGAAAACCGATTGCGGGCAAGGGCTCTGCGCCATTTCCGGCTATACGAAGATCCGACCACCGCCGCGGGTAAGCCGATGTTCCGATCGAGCGCAGGCGACTCGCCCGCTGCCGGCGATTCGGGACCCTGGCGCATACAGCGAGTCGTCGACGACAAGGTCGTTCTGGTCGGCGGCGGCGAGGTCGTCGGCCACGTTCCGCAAGGACTGCCGGCCCTGGTCAAGCCACAGCTTAGCCTCGAGACGATCGGGCTGCTTTTCTCATCGGCTTTGGTCATCACCCTCGTCGGCTTCATGGAGGCGATCTCCATCGCCAAAGCCATGGCGACTCGTACCCGGCAGCGCATCGACCCGAACCAGGAGCTGATCGGACAGGGGCTGGCCAATATCGTCGGCAGCGTCGGTCAAAGCTATCCGGTGAGCGGATCGTTCTCCCGATCCGCGGTCAACCTGAACGCCGGCGCGCTCACCGGCATGTCGTCGGTATTCTCGGCGATCGTCGTGCTCGGCACGCTGCTGTTCCTCACGCCGGTGCTCTACTATCTGCCGCAAGCAGTTCTCGCTGCCATCATCTTCGTCGCCGTCATCGGGCTGATCGATTTCCGCGCCATCCAGCACGCATGGCAAGCGCACAGGCACGACGGCATATGCGCGGTGACCACCTTCGTGGCCACACTGGGATTCGCACCGCATCTGGACGTCGGCATCCTGTTCGGGGGTGGGCTGGCCATCGTGCTGTTTCTCTATCGCACCATGTCGCCGCGCGTGACCGTGCGCTTCCTGGAGGGCGCGCGCGCCGACGCGCGAGATCCGGTCAGCCCCGCGATCGTCACCATTCGTTTCGACGGACGGCTCTATTTCGCCAACGTCCCCTACTTCGAGGACGCCGTCCTCGAAGCCGTCTCCAGCCATCCGGGCGCGCAGGTGCTGCTGGTCGTGGGCAGCGGCATCAACGAAATCGATGCTTCCGGCGAGGAGATGCTCAGTCACTTGCATATGCGCTTGAGCAGCAGCAACGTGCGCATGGTGTTCGCCGATTTCAAGCCGCAGGTCCTCTCCGTGCTGCGGGCCACCGGCTTGTACGCACGCATCGGCGACAACGCGTTCTACGAGTCGGAGCAAGAGGCGCTCGGCATTCTGCGCCCCGTCGAATCCGCAGACGGCGCGCCTGCCGCATCCGAGATGCGCCACCCCTGACTGATCGACTGCGCCGACCGCGGACGACAATGATCGGGGCATCGCAGGGCGCCTGCCGCGCGTCGGAGCCTCGGCTTGCCAGCGCCATAACCGACGGCCTTTGTATTACACTGCGTCGGCATCTTGCGAGGCCGATGGATGAGCACAACCGAAGATCCCACACCGGAATCCCCGCCGCCCCCTGTCGTGCTCAGCGCAGCGGACGCCCCGTATGCGCTGCCGCAAGGCTATCGGCTGCAGGAATACGCCATCGAGGGCGTGCTCGGATCCGGCGGCTTCGGCATCACCTATCTCGCCACGGATCACAACCTGGCGTGCAAGGTCGCCATCAAGGAGTACCTTCCCGCTGACCAGGTGGTCCGCGCCCAAGCCCAGTCGCTGCAACCTCGCTGCGCCGAGGTCGAGGAGTCGTTTCGCTGGGGCCTTGCCCGGTTCATCGAGGAAGCCCGGGCACTGGCTGCGTTCCGACACGCTCATATCGTTCGGGTGCTGCGCTTCTTCGAGGCCAACGCGACCGCCTACATGGTCATGGAGTTGGTCACCGGCGAAGCGCTCGGACCCTGGATCAGGCGCAACCGCCCCATCGACGAAGCCAGCCTGCTCGGCATCGTGCGCCCCATCCTGGATGGTCTTGGCGTCGTGCACGAGGCAGGGTTCGTGCATCGCGATGTCAAGCCCGGCAACATCCACATGCGCGCCGACACCGACCCGGTGCTGCTCGATTTCGGTTCCGCGCGAAGGGCGTCGACGAGCGACGGACGCGAGTTGACCGCCATCGTTACCCCAGGTTACGCCGCCCTGGAGCAGTATCACACCCAGGGCAACCAGGGACCGTGGACCGATCTCTATTCCGTCGCCGCGCTGATGTATGGCATCATCAGTGGCAAGCGGCCGATCGAGGCGCCGGCGAGGGTACGCAACGATCCCTTGCCCAAGGCGATCGAAATCGGCGACCGCACCCTTTACTCCGAGGCTTTGCTGAGCGCGGTGGACTGGGCGTTGAACCCCGAGGAAGAGAGGCGGCCCCAAAGCGTGCAGGCCTTTCTCATGGCGCTCCCCGAGCCGAGCGCGGCGCTGAGACTTTCCGAACACGCTCGCGCCGAACAGATAACGCTTCGACGCAACGAGCCGGAACCGGCTCCATGGGCCGACCGCTCCGTCATCACGCAATTCGAAGCCGCGCTCGCCGGACATCTGGGCCCGATGGCGCCGGTGCTGGTTCGACGCGTCGCTCGCAATGCCGCGTCCATCGAAGACCTGCGCGCAGCCCTGTCCCTGGAAATCGACAGCGAACGATCGCGCCGCTCCTTTCTGGAGCGCACGGAAGGCCTGCTGCGATCGGCACACCGAACCTCGCCTTCCCAGAGCGTTCCCCCGCCCCAAAGCCGCTCCGGCTCCGCGCCGCCCTCTGCAAACGCCGGCATGCCGTCGGCGTTCGACCCGGCGTTCCTGAGCGATGTCGAAAGCGAATTGGCGCGCCACCTCGGTCCCCTCGCCCGCGTATTGGTGAAGAAGGCGGCCAATCGGGCGCGGGACCGCGCCGAGTTGTTCCTGCTGCTGTCGGACAATATCGCGGATGCGGAGCAGCGCCGCGCATTCATCCGCAAAAGCGTCGCCGCCTTCAAACATCACCCCTGAAGAGAGAAGCCATGGGCCTGCGGCTCAAATTCAACCTCGTATTGCTGGTGGTATTCGCCCTCGGTTTCGGCGTCAGCGGCGTCATCTCGTGGAATCTGCTGCAGCAGAACGCTCGCGAGGAAGTCGTGCGCAACGCCGAGGTCCTGATGGAAGCCGCGCTCGCGGTGCGCACCTACACGGTCGAGCAAGTCAAGCCGCATCTGGACGCCAAGCTCGACACCGTATTCTTGCCGCAGACGGTGCCCGCCTATGCGGCCACCGAGACGCTCAACCAGATCCGCAAGAAGTACGCGGACTACAGCTACAAGGAAGCTGCGCTCAATCCGACCAATCCGCGCGACCGGGCAGTGGAATGGGAAACGGACGTGGTGAACGCCTTCCGCAATCGCGCCGACCTGAAGGAACTGACCGGCGAGCGCTCGACCCCGACCGGGCCGACGCTCTACGTGGCGCGGCCGATACAGATCACCAACCCGGCCTGCCTGCAGTGCCATAGCGTCCCGGATGCCGCCCCACCATCGATGCTGAAACTCTACGGCCCCAACAACGGCTTCGGCTGGCAGCACAACGAGATCATCGGCGCCCAAATCGTCTCGGTACCCATGGCGCTGCCGATCCGCAATGCCAATCGCGCCTTCTACGCCTTCATGCTCTCGCTCGCCGTCGTCTTCGTCGCCGTCTTCGTCTCCCTCAACCTCATGCTCTCCTGGATCATCGTGCGCCCCATCGCGAGCATGTCCGCAGCGGCCGACAAAGTGAGCATCGGCGACTTCAGCATTGCGGAGTTCTCCGAGCAAGGCAAGGATGAGATCAGCGTGCTGGCCGCATCGTTCAATCGCATGCGGCGCAGCCTGCAACAGGCGATGAAACTCATCGATACTTGAGCCTGAATACCTCGGGGGCGACCCGGAACACCCTGTGGCGCGCGCGGCGGCTCACTTTGCGCTACGCGCCGCGCGCTCCGGCGACATCGGGCACGTTGCGCCCCACCCACTCCTGCAAGAAGCGGGCGATGACGAGATTGTTCTTCTCCAGCATCATCATGTGCCCGTTTCCGTTGATGCCGACATCGGGCAGACGCACGAACTGATGCGCCACGCCGGCCTGCCGCAAGAAAGCCGAGGTGCAGTGATCATAGGGGGCGTGGTAGGAAGCTTCCGCGGTCACGATCAGGATCGGGATGCCGGCCAGATTCTTCAGCTTTCTCGCCTCCCCAGCTTGCAGCCAGCATCGGGTCAAGCCCGGCGCGTCGGCAGACTCCTGGCGCACGAACCGCAGATCGTGCGCGTTCTCGGCAGGGGGATCGAATGCAAGCGGCCCGCGCGTGATGCCCCAGGGACGCCCGACAACGTCGTCCTCGAACCAGTCCGGCGCGCCCGTGAATCGGACCTCGTGCACCGGAGCCCCGTTCGGTTCGATCGCGAGGATGCCGCGCACCAGGTGCGGCCGTGCGTCGGCGATCGTCCAGCCGAACGGCCCGCCCTGCGAATGCGTGAGCAGGATGGCGGGGCCGATTCGCTCCAGGAGGGCAGCACCCGCCTCGCGCATCATGGCTTCCAATGAAGCGATGTCGTCCATGCTCGCCACCTGCGACGCATAGAACTGATCGTAGTCCGGGTCGCCCGGCACGCCGCTGCCCGGCCACTGGGTGTGGAGGCGCGCCTGCGGATAGAGGCAGTCGCGCTCGGGCGCCGTGAAGCGCGCGGCGATCGTGTCGGCGTCCCGATGCGCCGATGCCCCGTAGCCGGGGAAATAGCCCGAGCGGCCGCGCCCCGGCTGATCGATCACATACACGGAAAACCCCTGGGTGACGAAGTAGTCGGCCCAGCCGCGCCGGCCATCGGGTGTCCCGAGGAAATTCGCCGCGGTTTGTCCGCCGCCATGAATCATCACGATGGGACATCGATGGGACAGGCGGCGCGGCACCTGGTACTGCACGAACATCTGCCCTTGCATGCTGCGCTTGCCGGCGTGCTCGACATAACGCCCTCCCACGAAGAAGCAGCCTTGGTCTGCAAGCTCCAAGGGCGAATCGACATCGAATAGCGCGTTCTGGTTCATGCAGGCTCCGGCACAAGAAGGTGAAGGTGAAGGTGAAGGTGCCTGCACTATGACCAGTTTCGCGATCCGAGGTCAACGCATGTTCGCAGCCGATCGTGGCGGGAATTGAACCTCATAAGCCGTCCTTTTCCGCAGCCTGGCGCCATGCTCCCCTTCGGATAATGCCCTCACCGCAGCGTGCAGCAGGCAAACCATGGCTCAGATCATTTGCATCATCGGCAACAAGGGCGGCACCGGCAAGACGACACTCTCGCATCTGCTCGCCCATGGACTGGGGCTGTTCGGCAAGTACACGGTCGCCGTGCTCACCGACATCGAACGCCAGCCGCTATCGAAGGCCGGGCGCAACTATCTGCCGTTCGATGCCCGCCAGTCGGACAATCTGGAGCGGGTGGTGCAGAAGCTGCGTGCTGTCGAGCAGTGGTACGGCGTGATCGATGGCGGCGGCAACCGGCCGCAGATGGATACGACCTTGGCCGGATTGGCCGACCTCGTGCTCCTGCCCTTCCGCGATTCTCACGAGGATGTGCGCACACTGATTCAAGACCTGGAACGGTTTCCGCAAGCCTACGCGCTACCGTCGCAATGGCCGAGCAACGCCTGGCAGCTGCAGGCTGCGATGCGGACCGTGGAGAACATGCTCGGCCGCTACCGAGACCGGCTGCTCGAACCCGTGTACGTGCAAAGCGCCACCAAGCTGCTGCTCCAGCACCAGCTTCCCGCGCAATTGCCGGCTGCGCTCAACAACACCGCGCGCATGCTCGCCTTGCAAGTCATGGAACTGCTCGCCATTCCCTTGCCGGAGGACCGCTGGATCCCGGTTCCCAAGCAAAGCGCGGACGGCGCGCCGCAATGCAAGCTGACGGATCAGGAACAGGCCGCCTGAACTTGCTGCGCACGCGCTGCTAGAATCGAACGTCCAGACAGCCTTGCCGCAGGAGCCTCCAAGTGGGACATCGATTGTCACGCATCGTCACGCGCACCGGAGACGGCGGCGAGACCGGCCTGGGGGACGGCTCGCGGGTCGGCAAGGACAGCGAACGCATCGAAGCGCTCGGCTGCGTCGACGAACTCAACAGCCAGCTCGGTTTGCTGCTGACCGATATTGCGCACGACGACATCCGCGCTTGCCTGCTCCGCATCCAGAACGACCTCTTCGATCTGGGTGGCGAGCTCTCCATACCCGGCTACGAGATGCTGACCGAGGACCAACTGCTCGCGCTGGAGGCATGGCTCGAGCAGTACAACGCCGCGCTTGCCCCGCTGAAGGAGTTCATCATCCCGGGCGGGTCGCGGGCCGCCGCTCAGGCTCATGTGGTCCGCACAGTATGTCGGCGTGCGGAGCGCTCCCTGGTGCGCCTGAAGGCGCACGACGCGCTGCCGGCACTGGGCACGCGTTACCTCAACCGGCTGTCGGATCTGCTGTTCGTGCTGGCACGGGTGCTCAATCAGCGCGCGGGACTGCCCGATGTGCAATGGCAGCGCACCCCACCACCTGCCTGATTTCGCTTAGCACTTCAGTGACTTGACGCCTAGAGCGGCGCTAAAGTAAACGGCGCTGCATGCCGTAGCCGAGGCTACACGACGGCCATCCAGACCGCCCTCGCTCAGCCCATACCATGCCTCTAGCACGTGCAGCACAGCCCGCCTCATCGCGACCTCCCGCGACGCTGGGACGCTATGGGATCGTTCGCGAGTTGGGCCGCGGCGCGCAGGGTTGCGTTTATCTCGCCGACGATACGCAGTTGCAGCGCCAGGTCGCCATCAAGACCCTGGTCGACGGACGCGATCCGGCGCGCAAAGCCAATCTGCTCGCCGAAGCGCGAACGACGGCCAAGCTGCAGCACCCGAACATCGTCGCGCTCTACGACGCCTTCGATCACGAGGGCACGCTGTGCGTCGTGCTCGAGTATCTCCCCGGCGATACGCTGGAGCGCCTGCTCCGAGCGAAGGGCCGACTGCCCACGGAACAGGCGGCGATCATCACCGCACAGATACTCGACGGACTTGCCTACGCCCATGAGCGCAGCATCGTCCACCGCGACATCAAACCCGCCAACATTCTGATCGACGCGAGCGGCAATGCGCGCATCATGGATTTCGGCATTGCCGCCGCCGCGGGCGCCTCGGACACGAACTCCCCCGCCGGCACGCCGCGCTACATGGCGCCGGAGAGCCTGGACAGCGGCGCCGTGGCCAGTTCCGCGGACGTGTTCTCGGTGGGCATGACCTTGTACGAGCTGCTGACCGGACGTCCGGCGGTGGAGGGCCGCAACGTCTTCGAGATTCTGCACAAGATCGCCAATCAGACATTCGCCCCGCCTTCTGCCTCGAACGGCGAAGTCGATGAAGCGCTCGACCAGATCGTGATGCGCGCAATCGCGAAGGATCCCTCGGCGCGCTACAACGATGCCCGCGAGATGAGACATGCGCTGGCCCATTATCTCGCTCCCGGCACACAGGACGATGCAAAGGAAGCTGTCGGCGGCGAGGGTGGCGGAGCCATCGATTTTCTGCTCAACCGCATGCGCCACAAGGCGAGTTTTCCCGCGCTGGCGGGCACCATCTCGGCCATCAACCGCGTCACTGCGGGACACGAGCACAGTGTCCAGGAACTGAGCAACGTGCTGCTGAAGGATTTCGCCCTCACCAACAAGCTGTTGCGCCTGGTGAACTCGACCGGCTACGGTCAGTTCGGCGGCAGCATCAGCACGATCTCCCGAGCCGTGCTCATCCTGGGATTCGATGCCGTGCGCGACCTGGCAATCACTCTGGTGCTCTTCGAGCATCTGCAGAACAAGGGGCAGGCGAGCAAACTGAGGGACGAAGTCATTCACTCCCTGTTCACCGGCATCGTTGCCCGACGCATCGCCCGCAGCATGGGGGTGCGCGAAGCCGAGGAGGGCTTCATCTGCGGCGTGTTCCGCCATCTAGGCCGGCTGCTCGCATCGTTCTATCTGTACGAGGAGAGCCTCGAAGTCGTTCGCCGCATGCAGCAGACAAAGGAAAGCGAGACCGTGGCATCCAAGGCAGTGCTCGGCGTCTCGTACGAAGACGTCGGCGTAGCGGTGGCCAAGAGCTGGAATCTGCCCGCGGGCATCGTCGGCGCGATGCGCCCGGAGGGCGACAAGCGGCCCGTCAAGCCGGTCGGCGCGCATGACGCTCTGAAGATGGCGACCTGCATCGCCGATGCGGTGGTGCAAGCAGCCGAATCCGGCTCGCCCGAACAGCGCGACCAGCAACTCGCGGCGATCGCCCAGCGCTATCGCGAGGCGATCAAGATCGACGACAAGCAGTTCGCAATCCTAGCCACCGAGGCCCTGGAGGAACTGCTGGACGACACGGCGTCCCTGATCGGCGACAACCGCAAGAGCAAGTTCTGCCAGTTGCTGCGCCAAACCGCGGGTCGCCAGACCGAAGCGGCGTCCGCCGGCGCCGACACCTTGGAGCGAGTGATCGAGCAGACGACCCGGATCACCGCACCGGGCGCGAGCACAAACCAGGACATGGAGCCGGCACAGGTGCTCTCGGCGGGCATCCAGGACATCACGAACAGTCTGGTCGACAACTTCAACATCAGCGATGTGCTGCGCATCATCCTGGAGACGATGTATCGCGGCATGGGCTTCTCGCGCGTCATACTGTTCACGCGCGATCCGCGCGCGTTCTCCATGACCGCCCGCTTCGGCTACGGCATGGATCTCGACCGGATCGTCTCGCGCCTGATCATGCCGTTCGGCCGCGAACAGGACGTCTTTTCGGTGGCGCTGGCGAAGAACGTGGATCTGCTGATCAGCGACGCCGACGCCGACAACATTCGGACGCGCATCCCCGACTGGTTCCGCAAGGGCGCCCTGGGGCAGACCTTCGTCCTGCTGCCGCTGGTCATCGAAAACAAGGCGCTTGGGCTGTTCTACGGAGAGAAGGCTGCCGCAGGCGAGCTCGTGATCGAGCCGCGCGAAATGAACTTGCTCAAGACCCTGCGCAATCAGGCGGTGCTCGCCTTGCGCAGCCGGCGCTGAGAGCGTGGCCTGCGTCGAAGATTCGCTGGACACAAGCGCCGGGCGTCGACGCCCTACTGGATCGGACGTCCTCGCCCGCCATCGGACCGGGCTGCGGTTCCCTTCGCGCCCGACGCCGATTTCGGCCCTATTGCGCCTTCTGCACCGTCGATACCGTTCGGCCGTTCGGCAACGAATCTCCGATTCAGATCGCTAGAACCCCGGCCGCTCCATGTACTGAAGCAGGCGGGCGCTCGTCTGGCGCAGCCGGTGCGACAGCATGGTCACCAGCTTGATCAGAAGCTTGGCGCCCAGGCTAGGGTTCTCGAGGATGATGCTCGCCATGGCGTCGCGCGTGAGCACCGCGAACATCGTGGTGTCGGCTGCGACGCAGGTTGCAAAACGCGGCTCCCCATCGATCATGGACATCTCGCCCAGAGTCACGCCGGCGCCCACGCTGGTCATCAGTTGCCGCTCGCCTTGCGCGTTGTTCTTGTAGATGTCGACCGCGCCCGACATGATGAGCAGCATGAAATCGCCGTCATCGCCTTCCCGGATGATGGCCTGTCCGGGCTGTGCCTGATACACCCGCATGTACGCGGCGAGCTGCCCGATGTCGGCCCGCTCGAACTCGGCAAAGAAGGCGGCGCGCCCGACGAGATCCGAGATGTGCTCGGCATACACCTTGCCAGCACCCAGATCTTCCATGTGGCCCAGCAGCCCGCTGCTCACGGGCTCGACCGGTTCATCGCCTGAGGGCTCCATCGGCGTCGGCGCTAGCGCCTGTCTAGTCTTCTTTCTGGGTCACCAGCCGGCGAGCGCGCACGCCCTCGGCCATGGCGTCGAGCAAGGGCACGGTGTCCTCCCAACTGATGCAGCCATCGGTGATGCTCTGACCGTACACGAGTTCCTTGCCCGGAACCAGGTCCTGGCGGCCGCCCTTGAGGTGGCTCTCCACCATGACGCCGAAAATTCGCTTGTCACCGACCGCGATCTGGCCCGCCACATTGTGGCCGACCTCGATCTGCCGCTCGAACTGCTTCGAGCTGTTGGAGTGGCTGAAGTCGATCATCACGCGCTGCGCCAGTCCGGCCGCAGAGAGTTCCTTGCATGCCGCCTCGACGCTCACCGCATCGAAGTTGGGCTTGCCGGATCCGCCGCGCAAAATGACATGCGTATCCTCGTTGCCGCTGGTCGATACGATCGCCGAGTGCCCATCCTTGGTCACAGATAGGAAATGGTGGGGATGCTGCGAGGTGCGCACCGCGTCGACCGCAATCTTCATGTTGCCGTCGGTACCGTTCTTGAAGCCGACCGGACTCGACAAGCCCGAGGCCAGTTCGCGATGCACCTGACTCTCGGTGGTTCGCGCCCCGATGGCGCCCCAGCTCACCAGGTCGGCGATGTACTGCGGGGTGATCATGTCGAGGAACTCGACCCCGGCCGGCATGCCGAGTTCGTTCAACTCGAGCAAGAGTTCGCGTGCAATGCGAATCCCCTCGTTGATTCTGAAGCTGCCGTCCAGGAACGGATCGTTGATCAGTCCCTTCCAGCCTACGGTCGTGCGCGGCTTTTCGAAATAGACCCGCATCACGATGAGCAGATCGGCCTGCAAGCGCTCTTTCTCGCGCTTGAGCCGCTCCGCGTAATCGCGGGCCGCGCGGACATCGTGGATCGAGCACGGGCCGATGATCACCAGCAGACGGTCGTCGGCGCCATGCAGGATGCGGTGGATGTCCTGACGCGCATCGAAGGTCGTCTTGGCTGTGCGTTCGGATGCAGGAAACTCCCGCAAGACATGAGACGGCGGCAGCAGTTCCTTGATTTCGCGAATGCGGGTGTCGTCGATGGAATGGAGGGGATCGCGCTGCATTTGGGGCTACTCGGCTGGTGTAGATGACCGCTTTAGTATAAGCCGGTTTGGCGCCTGCGCGCCTTGCCGGTCGAACACGCAAGGGGCGGTGCCCGCGTTGCGTCCGGGTTGCGTCCGGGTTGCCGCCTCGCCGCTCTCGCGCCCTACCCCCTGACGCCCAGCCTCGAACGTCCTACCCGGTGCCGCCCACGGTCAGGCCATCGACACGCAAGGTCGGCTGGCCTACCCCCACGGGCACGCTCTGGCCTTCCTTGCCGCAGGTGCCCACCCCGGTATCGAGTGCCATATCGTTGCCGATCATGCTGACCCGAGTCAGGACGTCCGGGCCGTTGCCGATGAGTGTCGCGCCTTTCACCGGGTAGGTCACCTTGCCGTCCTCGATCATGTAGGCCTCGGCCGCGGAAAACACGAACTTGCCGCTGGTGATGTCCACCTGTCCGCCGCCGAAGTTGACTGCGTAGAGCCCGTTCTTGACCGAAGCGAGAATCTCCTGCGGATCGTGGCCGCCGTTGAGCATGTAGGTGTTGGTCATGCGCGGCATCGGAATGTGCGCGTAGGACTCGCGGCGACCGTTCCCCGTCACCGGGACATTCATCAGGCGCGCATTGAGCGAGTCCTGCAGATAGCCCTTGAGCACGCCGTCTTCGATCAGCACGTTGCGCTGGGTGGGATTGCCCTCGTCGTCGACGTTGAGCGAGCCGCGCCGCTTCTCCAGGGTGCCGTCGTCCACCACGGTGACGCCGGGCGCTGCCACCCGCTCACCGATGCGACCGGTAAATGCGGAACTGCCCTTGCGATTGAAGTCGCCCTCCAGTCCGTGACCGATCGCCTCGTGCAACAGCACGCCCGGCCAGCCGGGCCCGAGCACGACGGTCATGGCACCTGCCGGTGCCGGACGCGCAGCCAGATTCGTCACCGCCTGGTGCACCGCGCGGCGGGCGTAATCCTCCAGCACCTCGTCGGTGAAGTAAGCGTAATCGAACCGGCCGCCGCCCCCCGACGAGCCTTGTTCACGCCGGCCGTCCTGCTCGGCGATGACTTGAATCGACACCCGCACCAGCGGCCGCACGTCGGCGACGATGAGGCCGTCGTTGCGCGCCATCATCATGACTTCGTACTCGCCGCCCAGGTGCGCCATCACCTGGGTGATCCTCGGGTCCAGCGAACGCGCGTGGCGCTCCAGACGCTCTAGCAGCGCGACTTTCTGCTCGTCGGCGAGACTCGTGAGCGGATCGTTCGGCTCGTACAGGCTGCGCCCGCGCCCGCGCGTCGGAACGCGCACGGCACCATCGCCCCCCTGGCGGGCGATCGCGCGCGTGGTCTGCGCGGCGGTTCTCAATGCGTCCAGGCTGATGTCATCGGAATACGCGAAAGCCGTCTTCTCGCCGCTCACGGCACGCACACCGACGCCCTGATCGATGGCGAAGCTGCCCGACTTGACGATACCTTCCTCGAGGCTCCAGCCTTCGGAGCGCGTGTACTGGAAGTACAAATCCGCGTAGTCGACCGAATGAGTCATGATGTCGCCGAATACGCTCTGCAGCTTGCCGACATCCAGGGCATAGGGCGCCAAGAGGCATCGATCCGCCGTCGTGAACAGATTCTCCGCGA
>LNFM01000864.1_pt1 | contig 71356 bp, 71 predicted proteins | sample 596031 | NCBI WGS metagenome assembly LNFM01 (sample SAMN04254537, study PRJNA301005) | activated carbon metagenome | isolation source: dual media filters at the Ann Arbor, Michigan drinking water treatment plant | place: USA: Ann Arbor
CTTTCGGCGGTGCGACGATCAGACCACGTTGACCCTTGCCGATAGGCGCACAGAGGTCGATCACACGGCCAGTGATGTCTTCGGTGGACCCGTTACCGGCTTCCATGACCAGACGCTTGTTGGGGAACAGCGGCGTCAGGTTCTCGAAGAGAATCTTGTTCTTGGCGTTTTCCGGGCGGTCGTAGTTGATGGTGTCAACTTTGAGCAGCGCGAAGTACCGCTCGCCTTCTTTCGGCGGACGGATCTTGCCGACAATGGTGTCGCCCGTGCGCAGGTTGAAGCGGCGGATCTGGCTGGGCGAGACGTAGATGTCGTCGGGGCCAGCGAGGTAGGAGGCATCCGCAGAGCGGAGGAAGCCGAAACCGTCCTGGAGGATCTCCAGCACGCCATCACCGGAGATTTCCTCACCGCTTTTAGCGTGTTTTTTCAACAGCGAGAAAATCACGTCCTGCTTGCGCGAACGGGCCATGTTCTCGATGCCCATTTGTTCGGCCATTTCTAGCAGTTCGGTGATCGGCTTTTGCTTGAGTTCGGTCAGATTCATAGGAATGACGTAATCATTGTAGGAGGGGAAATAAGCTATGCGCTTGGGAGGCCGCGCCGCGGAGAGGCGACTGGATCGCCTGCTTGTGTATCGAACGTGTTCGATCGAGAAGGCGTCGGCGACGGCTTGCAGGGGGCTGCATAGGAAATGCAGCGAGGCCGAATGTAACACCGGCCAGATGAGGCCGTCCAGACGTATAACCGAAAAAAACCCCGCATTTGGCGGGGTTTTTTAGTGGAACGTCGCTTAGATGTTGCTGTCGAGGAACGCCGCCAATTGCGACTTGGACAGCGCACCGACTTTAGTCGCTTCGACGTTGCCGTTCTTGAACAGCATCAGGGTCGGAATACCACGTACGCCGTACTTCGGCGGGGTGTCCTGGTTTTCGTCGATGTTCAGTTTGCAGACCTTCAGTTTGCCCTGATAAGTCTGGGCAATCTCGTCGAGCACCGGCGCGATCATTTTGCACGGGCCGCACCACTCAGCCCAATAGTCGACCAGAACCGGACCTTCGGCCTGGATAACATCCTGATCGAAGCTGGCGTCGCTGACGTTGGTGATGAATTCGCTCATGGAAGTCTCCGCAATTTCGGAAGCAAAAAGTGGCCGACATCATAGCTCGGCTTTTCTATCACAGGAAGGCGGTGTCGATTGAGCTTAACTATCAGACGATAGTCAGGCCCCGCAGCGCCTCAGCTGCCCAGCGTGACAAAGGCGATACCGGTACGCAAGGCCGCCGCGCGAATATGCTGCTGCATGGCCTTCTGCGCCGGCCCAGCAGCGTGCCGACCAAGGGCCGCAAGGATCTTGCGGTGCTCCTGCCAGGTTTCCATCGCGCGCTCGGGGCGAATGAACGGCAACTTCTGACTTTCGAGAAAAATCGCCGCGCTGGAGGTCACGATGCCGCTCATCGCCTGGTTGCCACTGGCCTGAAGAATCCGCCGGTGAAAGTCGAAGTCCAGCTGCGAGGCGCGCTCGAAGTCAGCGGCACGCAGCTCCTGGCGCATCTGCTCGACGTTGTCCTGCAGCGCATCCAGGTCTTCAGCGGTCAGGGTCGCGGCGGCCAGGCCGCAGGCAAAGCCTTCCAGGGCAAAACGCAGTTGAAACGTATCGGCGGCACTCACTTGGGCAGCAAAGGGCCAGGCAAACGCGCCGTTGGTAGGCGCCGGCGGCTCGCGCACGAACACGCCCTTGCCCGGCTGCACACTGACCCGCCCCAAGGCACTGAGGGTGGACAGCGCTTCACGCAGCGACGCGCGGCTAACGCCCAACTGTTCGGCCAGATCCCGCTGCGACGGCAAGGCATCGCCGGGCCGATAGCCAGCCGTGTCTATCAACCGGCGAATGGCCTGGACGGCATATTCGGGTACTGCACGGGAGGGCGTGTCATGCATCACTGTTCAGGCCAGTCAGTCCATAGAAGCAGCCTTTGTAAGGCCTGAGCGGCCTTCCAGGCAAGCGCTGCACCCTCGCAGAACAGGCCTGCGAGCTAACGCACCAACAAGGCGCAGCCTCCACCCTGACCAACCCGTCAGCTTCATCAACTGTTCAGACCAGTAAGACCTTGTAATTACTCATAGACACCGATCAACACCAGCAAATACAGGTCTTTGGCATGGCAGATGCAATGTCCCGAATAACGCATTCTGCATATTTTGCTCAGGAGCTTGCCATGACACTCACCCCGCGCCGCCTGTTGACCGCCTTGTTTGCCAGCCTCGCCATCGGTGTCAGCCCGGCATTTGCCGACGGCCTTGCCGACATCACCGAACGCGGCGTACTCAAAGTCGCCGTGCCCCAGGATTTCCCGCCGTTCGGCTCGGTCGGCCCGGACATGAAACCCCGCGGGCTGGATATCGATACCGCCCAGTTGCTGGCTGACAAGCTGGCGGTGAAGCTGGAGCTGACCCCGGTTAACAGCACCAACCGCATCCCGTTCCTCACCACCGGCAAGGTCGACCTGGTGATTTCCAGCCTCGGCAAAAACCCCGAGCGCGAAGCAGTGATCGACTTCTCCGCGGCTTACGCCCCCTTCTACCTGGGCGTGTTCGGCCCGGACGATGCCGCGATCGGCAGCCTGGACGACCTGGATGGCAAGACCATCAGCGTCACTCGCGGCTCAGTGGAAGACATCGAGCTGAGCAAGGTCGCACCCAAAGCCGCCACCCTTAAGCGCTTCGAAGACAACAACTCGACCATCGCCGCCTACCTCTCAGGCCAGGTCGACCTGATCGCCAGCGGCAACGTGGTCATGGCCGCCATCGCCGAACGCAACCCCAAGCGCGTGCCGGTGATGAAACTCAACCTGAAAAACTCGCCCACCTACATCGGCCTGAACAAGAACGAAACCGCCCTCCTGGAGAAGGTCAACGCCATCCTCGCCGCCGCCAAGGCCGACGGCAGCCTCAACACCATCAGCGAGAAGTGGCTGAAGCAACCGCTGCCGGCTGACCTGTAATCCCGCACCGCCAGGAGGCGCGTCACGATGGCGTATCAGTTCGACTTCATCCCCGTTCTGCAGAACCTTGACCTGCTGCTGCAGGGCGCCGGTTTCACCCTGGCCCTGACCGCCGTCGGCACCGTGCTCGGCGTTGGCCTGGGCATCATCGGTGCCGTGCTGCGCGCCTGGCGGATCAAACCGTTCAACACCCTGTTCGGGATCTACGTGGAGCTGATCCGCAACACGCCGTTTATCGTTCAGCTGTTTTTCATCTTCTTCGGCCTGCCCGCCCTCGGCGTGCGGCTGACGGAGTGGGAGGCTGCGGTTCTGGCCATGGTGATCAACCTGGGCGCCTACTCCACGGAAATCATCCGTGCCGGCATCCAAGCCATCCCCCATGGCCAACTGGAAGCCGCCGCGGCGTTGGCCCTGAACCGGGTCGAGACGTTCCGCTATGTGGTCCTGCGCCCGGCCCTGGCCAAGGTCTGGCCGGCGCTGTCGAGCCAGATCATCATCGTCATGCTCGGCTCGGCGGTGTGCTCGCAGATCTCTACCGAAGAACTGTCGTTTGCCGCCAACTTTATTCAGTCGCGCAACTTCCGCGCCTTTGAAACCTACCTGGTGACCACCCTCATCTACTTGGCCATGGCGATCCTGATTCGCCAGTTGCTGGCCTGGTTCGGTCGCCGCTTTATCCAGGGAGCCCGCTGATGGAGTTCACCCTCTGGGACATCCTGCGCAACCTGCTGGTCGGCCTGCAGTGGACCTTGCTGCTGTCGCTGGTGGCCTTTATCTGTGGCGGCATTGCCGGGCTGTTGGTGCTGCTGGCGCGCATTGCCCCGCTGGCCGCGCCGCGCATCCTGGCGCGCGGCTATATCGAACTGTTCCAGGGCACGCCGCTGCTGATGCAACTGTTCATGGTGTTCTTCGGCGTTGCCCTGCTCGGTATCGACGTCTCGCCCTGGCTGGCGGCAGCCATCGCCCTGACCTTGTTCACCAGTGCCTTCCTTGCCGAAATCTGGCGCGGCTGTGTCGAGTCCATCACCCGTGGCCAGTGGGAGGCGGCCGAAAGCCTGGCAATGAGCCGGCTGGAGGTACTGCGTCATGTGGTCTTGCCGCAAGCCATGCGCATCGCCGTGGCCCCGACGGTGGGCTTCTCGGTGCAGGTGGTCAAAGGCACCGCGGTGACCTCGATCATCGGCTTTACCGAGCTGACCAAGACCGGCGGCATGCTGGCCAACGCCACCTTTGAACCCTTCATGGTCTATGGCTTCGTCGCCCTCGGCTATTTCCTGCTCTGCTACCCGCTCTCGTACGCTGCACACCGCCTGGAAAGGAGGCTGAATGTCACTGCTTAACGTCACCGCCCTGCACAAGTACTACGGCGACAACCATGTGCTCAAGGGCATCGACCTGAAGGTCGAGGAAGGCGAGGTGGTCGCCATCATCGGCCGCAGCGGCTCGGGCAAAAGCACCCTGCTGCGCACGCTCAATGGCCTGGAATCGATCAACGACGGCGTTATCGAAGTCGACGGCGAATACCTCGATGCCTCCCGTGCCGACTTGCGCAGCCTGCGCCAGAAGGTCGGCATGGTGTTCCAGCAGTTCAACCTGTTCCCGCACCTGACCGTGGGCGAGAACGTCATGCTGGCGCCCCAGGTGGTGAAGAAGACCCCGCGCAGCGAGGCCGAAAAAATCGCCCGGCAGATGCTTGAGCGCGTGGGCCTGAGCGAGAAGTTCGACGCCTACCCCGAGCGCCTCTCGGGCGGCCAACAACAGCGCGTTGCCATCGCCCGCGCGCTGGCCATGTCGCCCAAGGTATTGCTGTGTGACGAGATCACCTCGGCGCTTGACCCCGAGTTGGTCAACGAGGTGCTGGCGGTGGTCAAGCAACTGGCCAGTGAAGGCATGACCCTGATCATGGTCACCCACGAGATGCGCTTCGCCCGCGAAGTCGGCGACAAGCTGGTGTTCATGCACCAGGGCAAGGTCCATGAAGTGGGCGACCCCAAAGTGCTGTTCGCCGACCCGCGCACCGACGAGCTGCGCAACTTCATCAGCTCGGTGAACCTGTGAAGCCTGCCCTACCGTTGATCGTCGAAGCACTGACGGCCGAGTCTTTCGCGCCCTTTGGCGACGTACTCGAAACCGCGAATGCGCAGCACTTCCCGATCAACGCCGGGACCACCACGCGCTACCACGACCTGGCGCAGGTCTGCGCCAACGGTGAAGCGTCGCGGGTGCTGTTCAACCTGTTCGATGGCCAGGCCTGGCATGCGCCCATCAGCATCACCCTGCTCGAACGCCACCCGCTCGGCAGCCAGGCGTTCTACCCGGTGGACGGCGCCAGTATGCTGATCGTCGTCGCCCCGCCCGGCGAGCTGGATGAGCAGGCCATTCGTGCCTTCATCAGCCGCCCGGACCAGGGTGTCAACTACGCCCCTGGCACCTGGCATCACCCGCTGCTCAGCCTGCAACGCCCCGGCCGTTTCGTGGTGATCGACCGCGGTGGGGTTGGCCATAACTGTGATGAGCAATCGCTGCTGCAGCCGCGCGTAGTGCGGCAGATCGTTCTGCCAGACGGCGCCTGAGGCCAGGCTGCAGCGCACGCCGAAATATGACAACCGCGGTTTGCGTTGGCGCTGAGAGGCTATCGTGGCACGATGTCGGGGTTCTGCTCTGAGACGTCAAACCATGCCGCACATCCAATCCTTCCCCCTGATTGCCGCTATCGATCTGGGTTCCAACAGCTTTCACATGGTCCTGGCCAAGGCTGACCATGGCGAGATTCGTATTCTCGAACGGCTGGGGGACAAAGTGCAGCTGGCTGCGGGTATCGACGAGGCACGTCTGCTCAGTGAAGAGGCCATGCAACGCGGCCTCGATTGCCTGCGCCGCTTCGCCCAACTGACCAGCAGCCTACCCGAGGGCGCCGTGCGCATCGTCGGCACCAACGCCCTGCGTGAAGCACGCAACCGCGCCGAGTTCATCGTGCGCGCCGAAGCCCTGCTCGGCCACCCGGTAGAGGTGATCTCCGGTCGTGAAGAGGCGCGCCTGATTTACCTCGGCGTTTCGCACAGCATCGCCGACACGCCCGGCAAACGCCTGGTGACCGATATCGGCGGCGGCAGCACCGAGTTCATCATCGGCCAGCGCTTCGAGCCGCTGCTGCGCGAAAGCCTGCAGATGGGCTGCGTCAGCTACACCCAGCGCTACTTCCGCGACGGCAAGATCACCCAGGCCCGCTACGCCCAGGCCTACACCGCAGCGCGCCTGGAAATCATGGGTATCGAGCACGCCCTGCGCCGCCTTGGCTGGCAGGACGTGGTCGGCGCCTCCGGCACCATCAAGGCCATCGGCCTGGCGATCCAGGGTGCCGGCCTGGGTAATGGCGAGGTCAATGCCGAAGGGCTGGCCTGGCTCAAGCGCAAGATCCTCAAGCTGGGCGAGGTCGACAAGCTCGACCTCGACGGCATCAAGCCCGACCGTCGCAGCATCTTCCCCGCTGGCTTGGCGATTCTCGAAGCGATTTTCGATGCCTGCGAGCTGCAGCGCATGACCCACTCCGAAGGCGCGCTGCGCGAAGGCGTGCTCTACGACCTGCTCGGCCGCCATCAGCACGAAGACGTGCGCGAACGCACCCTGTCATCGTTTATGGAACGCTACCACGTCGACCTGGAACAGGCGGCGCGGGTCGAAAGCAAAGCGCTCTCGGCGCTGGACAAGGTGGCGAGCGACTGGGGGCTGAATGATGACTGGCACCGCGAACTGCTCAGCTGGGCGGCCAAGGTGCATGAGGTGGGCCTGGACATCGCCCACTACCAGTACCACAAGCACGGCGCTTACCTAATCGAGCATTCCGACCTGGCCGGTTTCTCCCGCCAGGACCAGCAGATGCTGGCCCTGCTGGTGCGTGGCCACCGACGCAACATTCCCAAGGACAAACTGGGCGAATTCGGTACCGAGGCGATCAAGCTGATCCGTCTGTGCGTGCTGCTGCGCTTCGCCATCCTGTTCCACCACATCCGTGGCACCCAGGAAATGCCCCAGGTGCAGCTGCTCGCCAGCGAGCAGGGGCTGGCGATCAGTTTTCCGGATGGTTGGTTGGCAGCCAACCCGCTGACCGAAGCGGACTTCCGTCAGGAAGCCGAATGGCTCAAGCGGGTCGACATCGAACTCAGCGTGCGCTGACCAGCGGCACGGTGAGCTTGTCCAGCAACCCGGCCTGCGCATTGCGCGGGTTCTGGTTGCCGGTCGGCTGCAGGCGCAGGTAGCGGCCGTCAGCCTGCAGCACCCAAGCGTGGGTGTTGTCGGTCAGGTAGGCCTCCAGCTCCTTCTTCACGCGCAGAATCAGCTTTTTACCCTCGACCGGGAAACAGGTCTCCACACGCTTGTCGAGGTTGCGCTCCATCCAGTCGGCGCTGGACAGGTAGATCTTCTCCTCCCCGGCATTGAGGAAGTAGAACACCCGCGTGTGCTCGAGGAAGCGGCCGATGATCGAGCGGACCTGAATATTGTGCGAAACCCCAGCGATGCCTGGGCGCAAGCAGCACATGCCGCGCACCACCAGGTCGATTTTCACCCCGGTCTGGCTGGCCTTGTACAGCGCGCGGATGATCTTCGGATCGGTCAGCGAGTTGAACTTGGCGATGATGTGCGCCGGCTTGCCCTCGGCTGCCAGCGCGGTCTCGCGGGCAATCATGTCGAGCAGGGTTTTTTTCAGGGTGAAGGGCGCATGCAGCAGCTTCTTCATGCGCAGCGTCTTGCCCATGCCGATCAGCTGGCTGAACATTTTCGCCACGTCTTCACCCAAGGCCACGTCAGCGGTGAGCAGACTGTAGTCGGTGTACAACCGGGCGTTACCAGCGTGGTAGTTGCCGGTACCGAGGTGCGCGTAACGCACGATGTCGCCACTCTCGCGGCGCAGAATAAGCATCATCTTGGCGTGGGTCTTGAAGCCGACCACACCATAGATCACCACCGCACCGGCTTGCTGCAGGCGGCTAGCCAGGGCCAGGTTGGACTCTTCATCGAAGCGCGCGCGCAGTTCGATCACCGCCGTGACTTCCTTGCCGTTACGCGCGGCCTCGACCAGGGCATCGACGATCTCCGAGTTGGCCCCGGAGCGGTACAGGGTCTGCTTGATCGCCAGGACGTGCGGGTCTTTCGCCGCCTGACGCAGCAAGTCGACCACCGGCGTGAACGACTCGAAGGGGTGCAGCAGCAGGATGTCCTGCTTGCTGATCACGCTGAAGATGTTTTCGCTGTTCTGCAGCAGCTTGGGGATGACCGGGGTGAACGGTGTGTACTGCAGCTCCGGGTGACTCTCCAACCCGGTGATGCTGAACAGCCGGGTCAGGTTGACCGGGCCGTTGACCTTGTACAGCTCGCTTTCGGCCAGGCCGAACTGCTTGAGCAGGTAGCCGGTCAAGTGCGCCGGGCAGGTGTCGACTACTTCCAGGCGCACCGCGTCACCGTAACGGCGGCTGAACAGCTCACCGCGCAGGGCGCGAGCCAAGTCTTCGACATCCTCGGTGTCGACCGACAGGTCGGCGTTACGGGTCAGGCGGAACTGGTAGCAACCCTTGACCTTCATGCCCTGGAACAGGTCATCGGCGTGGGCGTGGATCATCGACGACAAGAATACGAAGTTGTCGCCAGGGCCCCCGACGTCTTCCGGCACCTTGATGATGCGCGGCAGCAGGCGCGGCGCCGGGATAATCGCCAGACCGGAGTCACGGCCGAAGGCGTCGATGCCTTCCAGCTCAACGATAAAGTTAAGGCTCTTGTTCACCAACAGCGGGAACGGGTGCGTCGGATCGAGACCAATCGGGGTGATGATCGGCGCGATCTCGTCGCGGAAATAGCGGCGCACCCAGGCCTTGTGCTTGGCCGTCCAGAAGCGTCGACGGATGAAATTGACATTGTGCTTGGCCAGGGCCGGGAACAGCACGTCGTTGAGAATCGCGTACTGGCGGTTGACCTGCTCGTGCACTAACTCGCTGATTCGCGCCAGCGCCTGATGCGGCTGCAGGCCATCAGCCCCGGCCTGTTCACGGGCGAAATTGATCTGCTTCTTCAGCCCAGCCACGCGAATCTCGAAGAACTCGTCGAGGTTGCTGGAGAAGATCAGCAGGAACTTCAGGCGTTCGAGCAATGGATAGGACTCATCCAGCGCCTGCTCCAGCACGCGGATATTGAACTGCAGCTGCGACAGCTCGCGGTGAATGTACAGGCTGCTGTCATCCAGGCTGGGCACCACCTGCGGCGGCGCCGGTGTGGCCGCCACTGCTTCGGTGATGACCGGCACCTCGACCTCGACCTGGGCCTCGGCCACGCTGGGCGTTTCGAGGTCCTGCATCTCGTTACTGCTGAGTCCTTCGGTATTCATTGCTCGTCCTGCGGGGTTCTACCCCTGCTGTAACAGTTCTGCCGCGCGAACGGCGAAGTAGGTAAGAATGCCATCGGCACCGCCACGTTTGAAGGCGGTCAGTGATTCCAGAATCACGGCTTCGCTGAGCCAGCCATTCTGGATCGCGGCCATGTGCATGGCGTATTCGCCGCTCACTTGGTAAACGAAGGTCGGCACCTTGTAGGTGTCCTTTACGCGCCAGAGGATATCCAGGTACGGCATGCCCGGTTTGACCATGACCATGTCGGCGCCTTCGGCCAAATCGGCGGCCACTTCGTGCAGGGCCTCGTTACCGTTGGCCGGGTCCATCTGGTAGCCGAGCTTGTTGCCCTTGCCGAGGTTGGCAGCCGAGCCCACCGCATCGCGGAACGGGCCGTAGTAGGCGCTGGCGTACTTGGCCGAGTAGGCCATGATGCGCACGTTGGTGTGATCGGCCAGCTCCAGCGCCTCGCGGATTGCCTGGATGCGCCCGTCCATCATGTCCGAGGGGGCGACGACCTGGGCGCCCGCGTCGGCATGGGACAGCGCCTGCTTGACCAGCGCATCGACGGTGATGTCGTTCTGCACGTAGCCAGACTCATCGAGAATGCCGTCCTGGCCGTGGGTGGTGAACGGGTCCAGGGCCACATCGCTGATCACACCCAGCTCGGGGAATTTCGCGCGCAGCGCACGGATCGCGCGCTGGGCGATGCCTTCCGGATTCCAGGCCTCACTGCCGTCGAGGGATTTTTTCTCCAGCGGTGTAACCGGGAACAGGGCCAACGCGGGAATACCCAGCGCCACCCAGTGTTCGGCTTCCTTGAGCAGCAGGTCGATGGACAGGCGCTCGACGCCCGGCATCGAGGGCACGGCTTCGCGGCGGTTATCACCGTCGAGGACGAACACCGGCAGGATCAGGTCATCGACGCTCAAGCGGTGCTCGCGCACCAGACGACGGGAGAAATCGTCACGGCGGTTGCGACGCAGGCGAGTAGCAGGAAACAGGCGATTGGCGGGGGTAACGCTCACGGCAGACTCCAGAGCCCGCAATCGCGGGCGAGTGTGACAGGTATAGGCGATCATTATGACCAAATGATGACGGCGACACCCATTCGTGCGACGGCGCGTCGCAGCAAGGCGTCACGATAACCGGGTTGGAGTTTTCCGCGCGCGGTCAACGGAGTACGCTTGCCGGCTTATCCGTCGGGTCACGCCCCATGCTCGAAAGCTTTCTACAGAACTTTGGTTACCCTGCCGTGTTTCTCGGCGCCTTTCTGGAAGGTGAAATGTCCCTGGTGCTGGCGGCCTACTTGGCGCTGCGCGGCTACCTGGAAATCGAACCGGTGATGGCGCTGGCGTTTCTCGGCACCTATGCCAGTGACCAGTTCTGGTTCTTCCTGGGTCGTCGCCATGGGCGGCGCATCCTTGCACGCAGGCCCCGCTGGCAGACATTGGCCGACAAGACCCTGCCGATGGTGCGCCGCCACCCGGATCTGTGGGTGTTGTGCTTTCGCTTCGTCTACGGCCTGCGCACGGTGATGCCCGTTGCACTCGGCCTGAGCGGCTACCCCTGGGGACGCTACCTGGTGCTTACCGCCATTGGTGCTGGCCTGTGGGCCGCTGCGCTGGGCCTGGCGGCTTACCACATCGGCTCGGCACTGAAGTCCCTGCTCGGCGACATGCGCGACGCCCAGTTGATCCTGCTCGGCGCCCTGGTATTGCTGGGCGTCGGCCTCTGGCTGCGTCGCCGCTCACGCCGCAATAACGACTGAGCCCCCGTGGGCGCACGCACAGCGCCTGGTTTATGCTGCAAACGGCCATTGCAACAATTGCCGGCGCGCCCAGTCGAACGTTTACACCCAGCAGCAATGCCAGCCCCACCCGATGCCCCTGCCGTGATTGCCTGAGAACCCAGGCAACGGCCCCCTTGATTGAGGAGTACGCGATGAGCAAGAAAGTGGCAGTGATTCTGTCCGGCTGCGGCGTCTACGATGGCGCCGAAATTCATGAAAGCGTGATCACCCTGCTGCGCCTGGATCAGCGCGGCGCCGACGTGCAGTGCTTTGCCCCCGACATCCCCCAGCTGCACGTGGTCGATCACTACAGCGGCGATGAGCAGGACGGCACACGTAACGTGCTGGTAGAGTCCGCGCGTATTGCCCGCGGCCAGGTGCGCGACGTACGCGAACTGCACGCCAAGGACTTCGATGCGCTGATCATGCCCGGCGGTTTTGGTGTGGCGAAGAACCTCTCCGACTTCGCCACCAGCGGCGCCGACTGCCAGGTCCAGGCCGATGTGCTCAGCGCGGTGCAGGGCTTTGTCCAGGCTGGTAAGCCGATCGGCCTGATGTGCATCAGCCCGGCGCTCGCCGCGCGCTTCTTCGGCCAGGGCGTGCTCTGCACCATCGGTAACGACGCCGACACGGCCGCCACCCTGACCGCCATGGGTGCCGAGCACCAGGAGTGCGATGTGCACGACATCGTCGAGGACAGCCGCCACAAGCTGGTCACCACGCCGGCGTATATGGTCGCGCAGTCGATCAGCGACGCGGCTTCCGGCATCTACAAATTGGTCGACCGGGTACTTGAGCTGACTCACGCTTAAGCGCTGTTGCGGGCCATTTGCGCCAATGCCCGCGGCACTCCGGCCGCGCCTCTGGCAATCCCCCGCGCACTGCGGCAGCGTGCAGACAGACCTGCCAGGACGCTGCCATGACTCAACGCCCGTTTGAACTGACCCCTGAACTCGTGGAGGCCGTACAGGCCTTCTTCGAGCGCATCCCCTTCAACCGCCTACTCGGCATCCAGATCGACAGTTTGTCGGAGCAGCGCGTGCTGATGAGCCTGCCCATGCAGGACGCGCTGATCGGCAACTTCGTCCAGGGCATCCTGCATGGCGGGGTGATTTCCTCGCTGCTGGACGTCGCAGGCGGCGCCATGGCGTTGATCGGCGCCTTCGAACGGCACCAGCACTTGAGCGCGGCCGAACGCATGGCGCGCCTGTCGAAACTCGGCACCATCGACTTGCGAGTGGATTTTCTGCGTCCCGGTCGCGGCCAGCGCTTTACCGCCAACGCCGTGCTGCTGCGCTCGGGCAACAAGGTCGCGGTGGTACGCAGCGAGCTGCACAGCGATGACGGCACCCTGGTTGCAGTGGGCACCGGCACCTACCTGTGCGGTTGAGCCACTAGCCGGCGGCGCGGCTCAGCCGAGTCAGAATGCGGTCCAGAGCATTGGCGAACGCCTGGCGATCCTTCTCACCATAAGGCGCCTGTCCGCCGCCCGCTTGGCCCTGCTCACGCAATTCGGTGAACAGATTGCGCACAGCCAGCCGCTCGCCCATGTTGCGCTCGTCAAACTCGCGCCCACGCGGGTCGAGCGCGGCGACGCCCTGCTTGACCAGGCGATCGGCGAGGGGCACATCGCTGCAGATCACCAGCTCGCCGGGCACGGCGTGCTCGACCAGGTAATCATCGGCGGCATCCGGACCACTGGGCACCACAATCAGGCGCACACAGGTGAAGGCCGGGCGTGCCACCGCCTGGCCGGCCACCAGCACCACCTCGAAGCCCCGCTTGAGGGCGAACTTGACCACCTGATCGCGCGCAGGGCGCGGGCAGGCATCGGCATCAATCCAGACGCGCACGCTATTCACCGTTATTAAGAGGCAAAGCCGGCATGATAAGCCATGCCGGCGCGCCCCGTGCTCAGGCGTCGGCCCGCGCCAACCGGCGCCGCTCGCCCAGCCAGCTACGCCCATACAGCAGCGCAATGGCGGCCAGGGCGGTGGCCTGCGCCGAGAGGCTGTAGGCATCGTCGTGAATACCCAGCCAGTCGAACTCGAAGAACGGCACTGGCCGCGTGCCCAGCACCCCGGCTTCCTGCAGCGCCGCCACACCGTGCCCGGCAAAGACTACGGAGAGCACGCAGAGCAATACGGCGTTGATGCCAAAGAAGGTTGCCAGCGGAAGTTTGCGCGAGCCACGCAGAATTACCCACGCCAGGCCGAGCAGCAGCACCAGCGCGGCCGCCGCACCGGCCAGCACCATGCTGTGGCCCTGGGGACCGGCCTGCAGCCAGAGGGTTTCGTAAAACAGAATGACCTCGAACAGCTCGCGGTAGACCGAGAAGAACGCCAGCAGGGCAAAGCCGAACCGGCCACCGCCGCCGACCAGGCTGCTCTTGATGTAATCCTGCCAGGCCGCGGCATGGCGACGGTCGTGCATCCACACGCCGAGCCAGAGCACCATCACGCTGGCAAACAGTGCGGTGACGCCTTCGAGCAGCTCACGCTGGGCGCCGCTGACGTCGATTAAGTACGCCGCTAACGCCCAGGTACCGACGCCCGCCAGCAGTGCCAGGCCCCAGCCGACATGCACGCTGCGCACCGCCTGCTGCTGACCGGTATTGCGCAGGAAGGCGAGGATCGCCGCCAGCACCAGAATCGCCTCCAGGCCCTCGCGCAGCAGAATCAACAAGCTGGAGACGAAGCTCAGCGAGGCCGACAGGCCATCGCTGTCGAGCAACGCCGCCGAGGTCGCCAGCTCGACCTTGGCCTGCTCCAGACGTTGTGCCGCCTGGGGCACCGACAGGCCGTCCTGCAACGCCTGCCGGTAGGCCATCAGCGCCCGCTCGGTGGTCTTGCGTTGCGCCGCATCGAGGTTGTCCAAGGCGCTTTCGACCAGTTCGAAGCCTTCCAGGTAAGCGCCCACGGACAAGTCATAGGCCTGCTCGTGATCGCCGGCGCGGTAGGCCGCCAGGCTCTGCTCAAGCGTCGCCCGGGTGTAATCGATCAGTTGCGCAGGCCCTCGCTGCGGCGCCGGGGGCTGAGCACGCTGGGCGCGTAACAGCGCGGCAGCGGCCTCGCCCTGCTCGGCGGCCATGTCCTGCGGCGTGCGCCCGGCCAAGACCGCCAGCGACAAGGGTGCCCCCTGGACGCTGGCATCGGCGGTGAAACCGGCAATGTAGCTGGCCAGGTCCCAGCGCTGGCGGTCATCGAGCTGGTCGGCGAAGGCCGCCATGTCGGTGCCGTCGATGCCCAGGCCGATGGTGCTGTAGAGGTCATAGAGGCTTAAACGATCCAGCCGCGCGGCGTCGCGCAGGTTGGCCGGTGGCGGCTCCAGGCCAATGCCTGCCGGTCCGTCGCCGGCACCGCTGACGCCGTGGCAGACGCTGCAATGCTGCGCGAATAACGGTGCACCCCGCGCAGGGTCCGGGGTCAGCGTTGGCGTCTGACTGACGTCATAGGCCTGCGCCAGGTGCATCGCCAACTGCCGGGCCTGGTCTGCAACCCGCGCTCCGTCGGCACGTTGCTCAATCGCCTGGCGCAGGGTGAGCGCATCCTGTTGCAGCTCCGGCTGCTCACTGCGCGCAGGCAGCGCAACGATCAAACCTTGCAGTACAGTGAGGAATTCGAGCTGTTCGCGGTACTCGCCTTCATCGATGATGTGGCCTTCGGACACCGTGGCTGGGTAGTCGGCACCGAGGTAACCCAGCAGATGCAGAGCCTGCGCGGCGCCCTCGAGCGGGTCGGCCAGCACAGCCACGCTGCACAGGGCCAGAACTGGCAACATCAGCCAGCTGATAAAACGTAATACGGGGTTCATATAGGAGTCGATCCCAAATACGAATGGGTGGCATTAGATTGTTACCTTGCTAAGTATTTTCCTCAACCATTGTTCGACGTCTGCGCGCGGCACAATGCCGCAGCCTGACAGGAGAGACCCATGACGTTATGGCAACAGCTGGATGAACCGGCGCAGGTGCTGGTCTGCGGCGCCAGCCGCGGGATTGGCCTGGCGATGACCCGCCAACTCCTGGCGCGTTCGGATGTGGGCCGGGTATGGGCTGTGGCACGCCACGCCACCCAGGCTGCAGAACTGGCCGAGCTGGCCGCCCAGGCAGGCGAGCGCCTGCGCTGCCTGGATGCAGATGCCAGCGACGAAGCGGCACTCGCACAGTTACTCGCCGAGGTGCGTGACGCCACCCCGCGCCTGCACCTGCTGCTGTGCACCACCGGCGTGTTGCAGGGCGGAGCAGCCAAGGCAGAGAAAGGGCTTGCGCAGCTGGACCTGGCTGGCCTGCAGGCGACATTCCAGACCAATGCGTTTGCCCCGATCCTGCTGATCAAGCACTTATTGCCGCTGCTGCGCGGTCGCCACCCGTGCCGGGTCGCGGCGTTGTCGGCCAGGGTCGGTTCGATTGGCGATAACCGCCTCGGCGGCTGGTACAGCTACCGCGCCAGCAAGGCTGCACTCAATCAGCTGTTGCACACCGCGAGCATCGAACTGCGCCGGCTCAACCCCAATAGCTGCGTGCTGTCCCTGCACCCCGGCACCACCGACACCGAGCTGTCCAAGCCTTTCCAGGCCAACGTGCCGGCCGACAAGCTGTTTAGCCCTGACTTTGCCGCCGCGCAGTTACTGGCATTGGTGGAGCAACATGGGCCCGAGCAGACGGGCACGTTCTGGGCTTGGGACGGCTGCGCTATTCCCTGGTAGCAGGCTTAGGCAGCCGCGCGGCGCACCGTGGCCAGCAGCCCGGCAGCCGCCATAAACAGCACGCCGAAGGTGCGGTTCATCAGGCGCTGCTGACCCGGTGTGCGCAGCACGCGCAGGACTCGCGCAGCAAGGCCGGTATAGCCCGCCATAACGATCAGGTCGACCACGATCATGGTCACGCCAATCACCAGGTACTGCGCCAGCAGTGGTGCCTGCGGATTAACGAATTGCGGCAGCACCGCGAGCATGAAGACGATGGCCTTGGGGTTGCTGAAGTTGACCAGGAAACCGCGAAGCACCAAGGTCAGCGGCCGGCCAATCGAGCGTTGCTCGGCAGGTGCCTGCAGGTCACTGGGCAGCGCCCGCCACTGGCGGTAGCCCAGGTAAAGCAGGTAGAGCACGCCAAACCACTTGATCAGGGTGAACGCCAACTCAGACGTCGCCAGGATCGCACCAACGCCTGCGGCGACGATGGCAATCTGCAGCGCCAGGCCCAATTGCAGCCCCAGGGCATTCCAGTAGCCGCGCCAGAAACCGTATTGCAGGCCAGCAGACATGGAGGCAATCGCCCCTGCGCCAGGGGATAGGCTGATGATCCAACAAGCCACCAGGAATGCGAGCCAGGTTTCGAAGGCCACCGTACACCTCAACGTTTTAACACGCGCCGGCGCGACGGGCCGGCGATCAGGTGAACGAGCTTAGGGGCAGCGACAGCCGCGCTGCAAGCCCGACGCACGGTAACTCAGCTCTGGGCCGGCGGTCGCGCGGCGGGTACTTCGCCGTTGCGCCAGCGGCGCACCGCTTTCTGGAAGAACAGGCTGTTGGGAATCTGCACCCAGGTCCCTGGGGCGTCGCCCGTGAGGTCTTCCAGGGTGGTGTAGAACAGGTTGATCGCCAGCACCCGACCGCGCACGCCAGGTTTGTCGGCAGTCTCCAGTACCTCGACACAGTCGCCGATGCGAAACGGGTTAAGCGTGAAGATCAGCAGCGCGCAGAACAGATTGGAAAGCACGCTCCAGATGGCGAAAAACGCCACGGCGGCCACGGCGATAAAGCCGGTCAGTGCGGTCCACAGCACCTGCGCCGAGACGCCCAGGCGCTCGAGCACCAACATAAAGGCGCTGCCTAGGATCAGCCAACGCACACCACCGCGCAGCGGGATCATCAGCTCTGGGGGCAGTTGCGGGTAGCGCGAACCCAGGCTGCTGATGCCGCGCGTCAGCACACGCTGCACCAGCCAGGCGGCGACCAGAATCAGGATCACTTGGCCGGCACGCAGCAGCGGACCGCTCCATAAGGTGAGCCATTGCCAGTCGATCATGTCCAGGTTCATGTCGCCTCCTCCAATGCGCGCTGCAACCCCTCCAGGGTTTCCAGCGCCTCTAGCCAGCGCTCTTCAAGGTCGGCTTCGCGACTCTTGAGCTGCGCCTGTTCAGCCAATGCCACACGCAATTCTTCTTTGCGCGCCGCTTCGTAGAGCCCGGCATCACCCAGTCGGGTTTCCACCTGCGCCAGTTTTTCCTGCACCTGGCCGAGTTCTTTTTCCAACTTATCGGCTTCACGCTTGTGCGGCGCGAGTTGCTGACGCAGCGCCGCCGCAGCCTGGCGCTGGGCGCGCTTATCGGTTTTATCGACGTTCGCATCAGCGCTGCTGACCGGCGCCTGACGGGCGCGGTAGTCGATCAGCCAGCGGGCGTAGTCGTCGAGGTCACCGTCAAACGGAATGACGCGGCCGTCGGCGACCAGAAGAAACTCGTCGGTGGTGCTCTTGAGCAGGTGACGGTCGTGGGAGACCACCACCACCGCGCCACTGAACTCCTGCAGGGCCATGGTCAGGGCCAGGCGCATCTCCAAGTCCAGGTGGTTGGTCGGTTCGTCGAGCAGCAACAGGTTGGGCTTACCCCAGGCGATCAGGGCCAGCGCCAGACGCGCTTTCTCGCCACCGGAGAAGTTCAGCACCGGCTCGTCGCAGCGTGGGCCGCGGAAGTCGAAGCCGCCGAGAAAATCCCGCAAGGTCTGCTCGCGCTCAGTCGGCGCCAGGCGCTGGAAATGCAGCAGCGGGCTGGCTTTGTCATCCAGTGCATCGAGCTGGTGCTGAGCGAAGTAGCCGACCACCAGGTTCTCGCCACGGCGCAGGTGCCCGCTCAGGGGCGCCAGTTCGGCGGCGAGGTTCTTGATCAGGGTCGATTTGCCCGCGCCGTTCGGCCCGAGCAGGCCCAGGCGCGCACCCGGCGTGAGGTTGAGCTTGACCTGTTCGAGCACCACTTTGTCGCCATAGCCCAGGCGCGCCTCGTCCAGGTCGAGCAACGGGCTGGAGAGTTTGTCGGCCTCACGGAAACTGAAGTCGAACGGCGAGTCGACGTGGGCGGCGGTCAACTCCTCCATGCGCTCCAACGCTTTGATCCGGCTTTGTGCCTGGCGCGCTTTGGTCGCCTGCGCCTTGAAGCGGGCGATGTATTTTTCCATGTGCGCGCGCTGCGCTTGCTGCTTCTCATAAGCCTGCTGCTGCTGTGCCAGGCGTTCGGCACGGGTGCGCTCGAACGCCGAGTAGCCGCCGCGGTACAACGTCAGCTTCTGCTGATCGAGGTGCGCCACATGGTCGACCACGCTGTCGAGAAAATCGCGGTCGTGGGAGATCAGCAGCAAGGTGCCGGGGTAGCTTTTCAGCCAGCCTTCGAGCCAGAGGATAGCGTCGAGGTCGAGGTGGTTGGTGGGCTCATCGAGCAGCAACAGGTCCGAAGGGCACATCAGCGCCTGGGCCAGGTTCAGGCGCATGCGCCAGCCACCGGAGAAGTCACCGACGCGGCGGTCCATCTGAGCGTGCTCAAAACCCAGCCCGGCCAGCAGACGGCGCGCCCGCGCATCGGCGGTGTAGCCATCGGCGCTGTCGAGTTCGGTGTGCAGGCGAGCAATCGCGGCGCCGTCCTGGGCGGCTTCGGCGGCGGCCAGGTCACGCTGAACCTGGCGCAGCAGGTGATCGCCGTCGAGTACGTACTCGACCGCCAAGCGCTCCAGGTCATCGATCTCCTGACGCATGTGGGCGATACGCCAGTCGGCCGGCAGCAGGCAGTCGCCCGCGTCCGGCGTCAGTTCGTGGCGCAGCAGCGCGAACAGGCTGGATTTGCCAGCGCCGTTGGCGCCTATCAGGCCGGCTTTGTGGCCGGCGTGCAGGGTCAGCTCGGCTGCTTCTAGCAGACGTTGCGGGCCACGCTGTAAAGTGAGGTTCTGGAGTCGGATCATAATGGCGGCGGAGTCTACCAGAGTCGCCCGCCGCAATCGCGGAAAGCACCATGCAGCCTGATCTGTGGGCGTTTGCCCAACACCTCTACCAACGCCCCGGCGTCGAAGCAGCCTGCCTGCACCTGCAGAGCCGCGGTGCCGATGTCTGCCTGCTGCTGTGTGCGGCCTGGCTACAGCAGCACAACCTGACCTGCACGCCGGCACGGGTGGCGCAACTGCGCGACTGCGCGCTTGGCTGGCAACAGGAGGTGGTCGGGCCGCTGCGCGCGCTGCGTCAACGCTGGAAAGCAGGCGCACTGCAGGATGCCGACTTGGGCGCATTGCGCAAAGCGGTCAAAGGGCTCGAGTTGGAGGCCGAACGCTTGCAACTGCAGCGTCTGGCCGCCTGCAGCCAGGGTTGGGACGATGACTTGGAACACTCATCCAGCGCCTGGCTACAGGCCCTGGCGCCGGATGAGCTGACGGCGGACGATCAGCAGGCACTGAGCGTCCTGCAAAGCGCCGCGCTTAGCTAACGACAGGCGCTTCGGCAGGCGTTGCCACCGGCGCTTCAGGCGCAGCGGGTTTGGCAGCGGCGGGCTTGCGTGCTTTGGCAGGCGTCGCCTTGGGGGCAGTTGCCTTAGGCGCCGACGGTTTGGCGGCGGGCTTCACTGCTGCCGGCTTGGCTGCGGCGGGCTTAGCGGCAACGGTTTTAGCGGTGGCCGGCTTAGCGGCGACTGCTTTGGGCGCGGCAGGCTTGGCTGCAGCGGCCGGCGCTTTGACAGCTGCTGGCTTGGCGGCGACTGCCTTGGTTGCCACCTTGCGCACGGGTTTGGCCTCAGCAGCCGGCTTCGCGCGCTCGGCAAGGGCTTTGTTGGCTGCATCGCGTACCTTGTCGATACCTTGCGCCAGCTTGAGGCTCAGCTGAGCATCGCGCTTGAGTTCGACGATATAGCTGCGCGTCTGGCTCTGGCGCGCCTTGAGTACATCCAGCAGCTCTTCGAGTTCTTCAGCAGCGGTACGCGCCTTGGCCTGTGCCTTGGCTTTGCCGGCGGCAGCGGCTACCTGCAGTTTTTCACGCGCCTTGTGCAGTTTTTCCTGGGCACTGCCACGCTGCTTCTCCAGCTTGGAGAGCAGTTTTTCAGCATCCGCCTGCGCCTCGCTGCACGCCTGCTCAAGGTGTTCAAGCAAGCTGCCGGACAACTGCTGCAGCAGGTGCAAAGGCGTGCTGACGGTTTTTTTCGAGGGACGCTTGCTGGTCGACATGATGGACTCCAGGCGATTGAGAAGTCGCCATACTAGCCCTGCCCCAGAGCGCCTGCCAGCACCGTAAACGCAATCCGGCCTGGCATACTCAGCGCCATTGAAACTCAGAGGACCGGTCCCATGTTGCGCGCCCTGTTATTAACGAGTCTGCTGGTCGGCCAGGTGCATGCCGCTGATGACAAGCAGGACTTGGCCTACAGCCTCGGCGCCCGCCTGGGTGAGCGCCTGCAGCACGAAGTGCCGGACCTGCCCCTGCAGGCCCTGATCGACGGCTTGGCGCAGGCCTATCGGGGCGAAAACTTGCGCCTGGATGCCGCGCGTATCGACGCGCTGCTCGCTGCGCATGAAGCGCAGCTGGATCAGCGCGGCAACGTCGATGCAGAAAAAAGCGAGCGTCAGTTCTTGCAGGCAGAGCATGCCAAACCGAACACACGGGCGCTGCCGGATGGGGTACTGGTGCGCGAACTGCGCAAGGCCAACGGTCCTCTACCCAGCGCCAATGGCCAGGTGCAGGTCACGTATCGGGGATGGCTGGCGGATGGCAGCCTGTTTGATGAAAGCCAGACGCCGCTGTGGTTTCGCCTGGACAGCGTGATCGCCGGATGGCGCAGCGCCCTGCAGCAGATGCCGGTGGGTGCGCGCTGGCAACTGGTGATTCCCTCGGCGCAAGCCTATGGCGCAGGGGGTGCGGGCGATCTGATCGCCCCTTACGCGCCGCTGGTGTTCGAGCTGGAGCTGCTGAACACCCGCGACTGATGCCCGTCAGAGTGCAGCAGTGGCCTGCTGCTGATGGGCGTTGTGCAGCACCTCAATCAGGCAGTCTTCCAGCTCAAAGCGCTCGTGCAGCAACTGCCCCAAACGCTTGAGCTCTTCAAGCAGCGCAGCGCACTCGGCACCGGCATCGCAACGGTCGTTGAACGCCAGCGCTGACTCGGTAATCGCCTCGATGCGCGGGTAGATGCGCTGAGCGAGGTCAAGACCGCGTGTGTCACCAAAGGCTTTGGCTTCGCTGGTCAGCTGCTCATAAACTTCGAAGTGACCCGCCGACACGTAATCCAGCAGGATCTCGCAGAAGCTGCGCAGCGCATCAGCGTGCTCACCGGGGGTCGAAGCAGATGCAGCGGCATACGCCGCAACCAGCTCACGACGCTCCTGCAACCAGCGGTCGATCAGCAGATGCACCCCACCCCAGCGTTCCTGGGCGTTCTGACAGCTTTCAAGCATGATGACCTCACTTCCCTTATCGGCGTTGCCGTTTTATCCGTCCGATCCGAGACGCTTTTCTGTCAATCGGTTCACTTTTTTCGCAACTTGGCAGATAACGCCGCGTTTATGCGGTTATCGCGTGGCCAGATTATGCCCCACTGCCGAGACCATCAAGGCACGGCCGGGATAAATTTAATACAGCTGTTTAATCCAGCGCGACCTTCTTGTAGAAACTCAGGGTCACCTCACCCAGGTAAAAACCCCACTTCGACATGCGTGCACGGTTGAGCATGACGCGGCCGTCCATCTGGTACATCCAGTCATCAAACTGCACGTCGTAAGTAGTGCCATCGACCGGCAGGCGCAGGGTGTAGCGCCAGTTCAGGGCGTTGCCGGCCACCTCGCCAACGGCCTCGCCGACCACATCGCCGGCGGTGCCACGCCAGCTGCCGTCGGCCTGACGCTTGAGGGTCCAGACCCGACGCTCTTTGGTGCCGTCGCTGTAGGTGAAGCGTTCATCCAGCACACCGGTATCGCCTTCCCAGGTGCCGGTCATGGCGACGTGAAAGCGCTTGATCACCTCACCCGAGCGGTTCTGGAACATGCCCCAGGCCTCCAACTCGCCGTTGAAGTACTCGGACAACTCCAGCCGCGGCTGCTCAGCCGCATAGTCGCGCACCTGTGGGCCACTGCAGCCGGCCAGTACCAGGGTCAGACAGACAATCGCCAGATAGCGCATGAAGCTCTCCTACAGCGCGCGCGGTGCACGCACCGGCGTCATGGATGGATATCAGCCGACCCGCGCCGGCACGACAACGGAACCGGCCAGGCGCCGATCGAGCAACGCCAAACCTTCCTGAAACAGCTGATTACTTTGCTCGACATCGCCCAGGTGCGCCAACAGACGCGCCAGCTCAGCGCAGGTTTCTGGATCGCGCTCAAGGAGCAGGCTGGCTTCCAGGTACTCCCGCGCCTTGCCCCAGAGCTGATTGTGCAAGCACAGCCGGCCAAGGGTCAGACGCAACGCGGGATCATCACCATGCGCCTTGAGCCAGCCCTCCGCCACTTGCAATTGCTTGGCGGGATCGCGCCCGTGCAGCAGCCCGTAAAGCCTGACCAGATGCGCATCATAGTGACGTTTGAGTGCCTGCAGCAGCACCTCTTCGGCCTGCGCCTCGGCGCCCACTCCACGCAGGCGTTCGACGTACACCGCCAGCAGTTCCGGGTCGTGGCGCAGGTCATTGGATAGCCGTTGCCAGGCGGCCTGCAGGCTGGCTTCGGGCGCTTCATCCGCGCCCTGCTCAAGGGTCGACAGGTAACCCAGCCAGGCGCGCCGCTCAAGCGAAGCCAGGGCATCGCCCACCAAGACCTTTTCCTTACGTAAATCCGGCAGCAGCGCCAGCAGCGCCGACCAGGCGCCGGTGTCGACATAGAGTTGCTGCAGGTGACGCAGCACCAGATGGTGGCGTGGATGCCGCGAGCGCATGGCCTCCAGGGTCTGCGCCGCATCCAGCAACTGCCCGCTGGCCAGTTGCAACTCGGCGTGCGTCAGCGCGATGCCCAGCTCGGCCTTGGGCTGGCGATTCAGCGCCTTCTCCAGCAAGGCATCGCGTTCGCTGTACAGCCCTTGATGGTTGGCCGCACGGGCAGCGCCCAGGTAATGCATGAGCGGTTGCGGATCATCTTCGGCAGCGCGCTGCAGGTGTTGCTGCGCACGGGCCCAGCGCCCCTCAGCCAGTTCAATGACACCCTCACGGGAGGCCTGACGCACACGCCGACGGCGGTGCAGGCGCGACCACGGGTTGACCAGCCCGCCGCTGGTGACGGTGAGACCGATCAGCAGCCGCAACAGGTAGAGCGCCAAGCCCAACACGACCAGTAAGGCGAGAAACACCCACAAGCCTGATTCGTAGCGAAAACCGGGGTACGCGAACAGCACGTAGCCTGGGTGAACCGCAATCGCCCGGGCCAACAGAGCAAGGCCCGCACAGACCAGCAGCAGGCCGACAATCCAGTAGAGACGCTTCATGGGCGGGCGTCCTCCGCGCTGCCCTCTGCGGCCGCCTCGCTGGCGCCCTGGGCCGTTTCGCGCATGCTGTGCTTCTGCTCGATGTAGGCCTGCACAGCCCCGAGGGCGGGTGCCAGATCAGGCACCTGAACCTCAATGGCCTGGCCTTCGAGCGCGGTCAAACGGGCCAACAAGGCACGGCTTGCAGGGTTCTGCTGGTCGAAGCTGGTGGCCAGAATGGCTTTACCCTGCTTCAACGCCTGCTGGTAGACGCCCGTCTCGCCATGCAGTGCTCCCCACTGCGCCTGCTCGAGGGCGAGGCCCAGCGCCAGGCGCACCTGGGTCAGGTTCTGCCCGGCCAGGACGGGGCGAATGACCTCGTCATTGCCCACTTCGATGCGGATGTACTGCGACAGACGCTGCAGGGCATTGGACCACCAGCTGCCGGACGTATCCTGGGCGGCCAGCTCTTCAAGCACGCCACCTTCACCAGCAAGTGTCGGGGTCAGCGCGTTGAGTTCCGCCACCTGCTCGCGCAAGGCGCCCAGCTGCAAAAACAGCCCCGTGCGATCAGGGTCGACGGTGGTGCGCAGGGCTTCCATGGCACGCGCGACCTGCTCACGCGCCGCAAAGGCGGCTGGATCATTCTGCTCCCGCAGGATCTGGTCGGCAGCATTGACCAGTGCCTCGGCACTGTTGACGTCCTGCAGGGCAGACAAGCGCAGGCTGGCCAGGCGCAGCAGATGCTCGGCCTCGGCGAGGCGCCAGTCCTGACGACTGGCCCCTAGCACGGTTTCCAGACGCTGGTTGAGCAACTGTTGATCGCCCTGCAGCTGCGCCAGCAGGCGCTGACGCGTGTCGAGCTCAGCGGCACTGGGCAATTGGCCCAAGCGCTCATCGACGCGTTTGAGCTGTTGGCCAACAGACTGGGTATCGCTGCGGCTGGCTTCGATCTGGGTCGACTGCTGGGCCGTTTCGGCACTCAGCATACGCACTTGCCAGGTGCCCCAGGCGCCAGCTGCGAGGCCGGCAGCGCCGATCAGCAGCGCCAACAGGGCGAGGCCGTTACCGCGCGCCGGCGGGCTGCCGGCAGGAGGATTGGCAGGGGGCGAGACAGGCGACTCATGGGCGCTATCAGGTTGCGGCGGCAGCTCATGCGCCGCTGGCTTCACAGTGGTTTCGCTCACGTATCCATCCTTTGCGTCAGTGATCGGGGCAGGTTGCGCCTGCAGCGCGGCGAGCAAGGCCGAGGCGCTGGCGCCTCGGCAATCGACTACCCGCTCGGCGCCGGCAGCGCGGGCCAGTTCGGCTACGCGCGGGCTGGGCACGAACAGGGGCAAGCGCCGCACGTCCTCCCAGGCATCGCCAGCCAGTTCATGCAAATAGGTAAAACCTTGTCCACTGCTGACCACTAGGCCATTCAGGCGTTCCGCACGGATGCGTTGGGCAAGGGTGCCGGGCGGGTATGCGGGACAGCTTCGCTGGTACAGCGCCAGGTAATCCACCTGCACACCCATCGCACCCAGGCGCTCGGCGAGTAGCTCGCGGCCACTGTCGCCACGCAGGATCAGCACGCGCGGCGAAGGGGCCTGGGTCAGGGCATGCTGCAACGCGGGCAATGCCAGCAGGGCTTCGCTGTCATCGCCCGCGGGCGGATAGTGCACACTCAGGCCATGGCCCTGGAGAATCTCGGCGGTGGCCGCGCCAACCGTGAACCATGCCTGGGTGACAGGCACCTGCACGGTGTGTTGCTCGATACACTGCAGCGCTAGGCGCGCAGCCGGTTTACTGACGACGATCACGGCGCTGTAACGCGCCAGGTTTTGCCAGCAGTCGCGCTGCTGCGGTGTTTCTGGTAACGGCGTAATGGCCAGCAGCGGCAGGCTGCTGGAGAACACCGCACGCTCGGTCAGTTGCGCAGCCAGGGCCGCGCACTCATCCGCAGGGCGGGTCAGCAGCAGACGCCACCCCCTCACGCGTGGCCTGCCTCACCATAAACGGCCTTGAGAATCGCCGCCGCGCCCTGCTCCAGCAGCGCCTCGGCGACGTCTACGCCCAGTTGCTCGGCGTTTTCCGCCGCGCCGCGCTGCTCGGCCTGCAGTAACAGGCTGCCGTCCGGCTGCCCCACCAGGCCACGCAGCCAGAGCTGATCGCCTTCCAAGATTGCGTAGCAGGCGATGGGCACCTGACAGCCGCCGTTGAGGTGTTTGTTCAGGGCGCGCTCGGCACTGACCCGCAGCGCAGTTTCACGGTGATGCAGCGGCGCCAGCAGGGCATGAATAGCGGCGTCTTCAGTACGGCACTCGATGCCGACCGCGCCTTGCCCGCCCGCCGGCAGGCTGTCTTCGACACTGATCGAGTCGCGAATGCGCGACTCGAAGCCCAGGCGGATCAGGCCGGCTGCCGCGAGGATAATGGCGTCGTACTCACCGGCATCCAGCTTGGCCAGGCGCGTGTTGACGTTACCGCGCAGGAAGTGAATGGTCAGGTCCGGACGCCGCGCCAGAAGCTGCGCCTGGCGACGCAGGCTGGAGGTGCCGACGATGCTGCCAGCCGGCAATGCCTCAAGGCTGGCATAGGTGTTGGAGACGAAGGCATCGCGCGCGTCTTCACGCTCACAGATACAGTACAGGCCCAGGCCCTCAGGAAAGTCCATCGGCACATCCTTCATCGAATGCACGGCGATGTCGGCCTGCTGCTCCAGCAGCGCGGTTTCCAGCTCCTTGACGAACAGGCCCTTGCCACCAATTTTGGCCAGCGGGGCATCAAGCAGCTTGTCGCCACGGCTGACCATAGGGACCAGCGTCACCTGCAAACCAGGGTGCGCCTGCTCAAGTCGAGCCTTGACGTGCTCGGCCTGCCAGAGGGCCAAAGCGCTTTTACGGGTGGCAATGCGAATTTCGCGGGGCATGAGCAATTCCAGAAGACGAACTGCCGGGGATAATAGCAAGAAGCGGCAAGACGGGCGCCCGCCGCCTTCAAGCGGCTTGATGCCGTCAGACGTTAGCGCTGGCGCTGGCCTTTGCTGGCGGCTTGACGCTTCAGGCGTGCAGCTGACCTGCCCTACAAATGGTGCATCAGCTTACGTACGCCTGCGACGTGGCGACGACTGACGATCAGCGCTTCTTCATCCATCCCCTTGAGGTACAGCTGGAAGTGCCCAAGCGGCGTACGCTGCAGCCGCTCGATGCGCTCGCGCGCCACCAGTGCGTTGCGATGGATGCGCACGAAGCGGTCACCGAATTCGTCCTCAAGGGCCTTGAGCGGCTCATCGAGCAACACCTCACCGCCATCATGGCGCAGGGTCACGTACTTGTGATCGGCAATAAAGTAGATCACCTGATCCAGCGGGATCAGCTCAATGCCTTTACGGGTGCGCGCACTGATATGGCTGCGCGGCCCATTGCCGCTGGCCACAGCCGGACGAGTCAAGGCGGCAAGCTGCACGCGGTTGGGGCGCTCGGCTTTCTTCAGGGCTTCATCCAGGTGCTCGGCACGCACCGGTTTGACCAGATAGCCCACGGCGCTGACCTTGAACGCCTCCAGGGCGAACTCGTCATGGGCAGTGCAGAAGATCACCGCCGGCGGCGCGTCGTACTCGCACAACTTGGCCGCAACCTGCAGGCCATCGAGGCCGGGCATGCGGATGTCGAGCAGCACGACATCGGGTTTGAGGCTGTCAATCAGCGACAGGGCTTCTTCGCCATTGCTGGCGGCGGGTTCTAGAACACGGTACCCCTGCAGCTCGCCAACCATACGGCTCAGGCGTTCGCGGGCTAGGGGTTCATCATCGACGATCAGGACATTCATAATGCGCTGGCTTCCTGCGTGAGTCTCGCACAAGGATAGCGTAGACAAGTGTAGTGGCGGCCATCACGGCGCTCCACGCTGAGACTGGCCGCAGGTCCAAAAAGTGCCGTAAGTCGTGCATCGATGTTGTTGAGTGCCTGATGAGTTCCGCGCGAGGGCGCAGGCGCAGCGGTCTCACTGTATGGGTTGCTGACGGTCAAGGTGAACACCCCCGCGCTGTAGGTCGCTTCGATTCGCACCAGCCCACCCTCGATGCTCGGCTGGATGCCGTAGATCAGGGCGTTTTCCAGCAACGGCTGCAGGGTCAGCTGTGGGATGGGCAGGTCTTCCGGCACACCCTCAATATCCCACTGCAACTGTAGACGCTCGCCGAGCCGATAGTGCTCGATCGACAAATATCGTTTTGCCAGCTCCAGCTCTTCACACCAGGGCACCAGGCTGCCGGGTTTAGCCAGGCTGGCCCGAAACAGGTCAGATAGGTCGAGCACGGCCTGCTCGGCCTTGTACGGATCGATGACCACCAGGCTAGCGATGCTGTTGAGGCTGTTGAACAGGAAGTGCGGCCGGATGCGCGCCTGCAGTGATTCGATACGCGCCCGCAGCTCAGCCTGCTCTTGGCGGCGCCACTGACTCTGCAGGTAAAAGTAGCGCAACAGCAGCGCCGACATGATCAGGCTGATCAGCGCATGGCGCAGGTACAGGTTGACCTCGCCGGCGCGCGGCAGCGGCCCACCCAACTCGTAGATATCAGCAACAGCGGTACAGCCCAGGGTCAGCAGCAGCACGATCAGCGCGCAGAGCACACCCGCCCAGGCGGCCTGCATGCGTGCCAGAAACGGGCGCAGACGGCACAGCACACCGGCCGAGAGCAGCACGATCCACTGCACGAATAAAGAAGTCAGCGCCAGGCGCACCCAATCAAAGCCAGGCAACATGGGCTGCGCCAGCACCAGCACCAGCACCAGCAGTTCTGCCATCAGCACAGTGCCAAGCAGGGCTTCGGGCTGACAGAGCTCTGGGACGAAGAAGTCGTCCTGCGGGGCAGCAGCCGGGGGTCGAGAACGCAGGGGGATTCGCATGCTGAACAGTTTCCGCGCGACCCGACCGGCGGGCAAGCGACTGCATGGCGGATACGCGAGATTCCTTGCCTAAAGCGCGACGATTACACGCAATTTGTGAACCGGCCGACAGTGCGTAGGGGGCAGGACAAATCGCATAGGCCACGGCCTTGCGCGTGACTGCGGCGAAGGTGAGGTCGGGCCTGCTATGATTCGCCCCCTGATTTTCGTCGTGCGGGCCCCGCGGCTCGCCTGTACCTGCGCACCAGCGGAGCGAGACCCATGAGCACAGAAAAAACCAACCAGTCCTGGGGCGGCCGCTTCAGCGAGCCAGTCGATGCCTTCGTCGCGCGCTTTACCGCCTCTGTCGAGTTCGACAAACGCCTCTACCGCCACGACATCATGGGTTCCATCGCCCACGCCACCATGCTGACCAAGGTCGGCGTACTGAGCGATGCCGAGCGCGACAGCATCATCGACGGCCTGACCCAGATTCAGGGCGAGATCGAAGCCGGCCAGTTCGACTGGCGCGTCGACCTGGAAGACGTGCACATGAACATCGAAGCGCGCCTGACCGACCGCATCGGCGTCACCGGTAAAAAGCTGCACACCGGCCGTTCGCGCAACGACCAGGTGGCCACCGATATTCGCCTGTGGCTGCGTGACGAAATCGACCTGATCCTCGCCGAGATCACCCGTCTGCAGCAGGGTCTGCTGGAGCAGGCCGAGCGTGAAGCCGAAACCATCATGCCGGGCTTTACCCACCTGCAGACCGCCCAACCGGTGACCTTCGGCCATCACCTGCTGGCCTGGTTCGAGATGCTCTCGCGTGACTACGAGCGCCTGGTCGATTGCCGCAAGCGCACCAACCGCATGCCCCTGGGCTCGGCGGCGCTGGCCGGCACCACCTACCCGATCCAGCGTGAAGTCACCGCCGAGCTGCTCGGTTTTGACGCTGTTGGCGGCAACTCCCTGGATGGCGTCTCGGATCGCGACTTCGCTATCGAATTCTGCGCCGCCGCCTCGATTGCCATGATGCACCTGTCGCGCTTCTCCGAAGAGCTGGTGCTGTGGACCAGCGCGCAGTTCCAGTTTATCGACCTGCCGGATCGTTTCTGCACCGGCTCATCGATTATGCCGCAGAAGAAAAACCCCGACGTACCCGAGCTGGTACGCGGCAAGACCGGTCGCGTATTCGGCGCCCTGACCGGCCTGCTGACCCTGATGAAAGGCCAACCGCTGGCCTACAACAAGGACAACCAGGAAGACAAAGAACCGCTGTTCGACGCCGCCGACACCCTGCGCGACTCGCTGCGTGCCTTTGCCGACATGATCCCGGCGATCAAGCCCAAGCACGCGATCATGCGTGAAGCGGCGCTGCGCGGCTTCTCCACCGCCACGGACCTCGCCGACTACCTGGTACGCAAGGGCCTGCCGTTCCGTGACTGCCACGAGATCGTCGGCCATGCGGTGAAGTACGGTGTGGATACAGGTAAAGACCTGGCCGAGATGAGCCTCGACGAGCTGCGCCAGTTCAGCGACCAGATCGAGCAGGACGTGTTTGCCGTGCTGACCCTGGAAGGCTCGGTGAACGCCCGCGACCACATCGGCGGCACCGCACCCAATCAGGTACGCGCCGCCGTGGTACGTGGCCGCGAGCTACTCGCCGCACGCTGAAACTCAGCCCCGCGCCTGAGCCTTGACGAACGCGAGGAAAGCCGGCATCTCCGCCACTTTCTGCGCGGCAATGCTCTGCACGTGCGGGTTCTGGTTGAGTCGCTCAAGCAGCGCCCGCGCCGCCGGAAAGTCAGCCAAAAGGTCAAGGCCGAACAGCTTGTGCGCCACGACACAGGCTAGGTCCAGGCTGTAGAGGAAATACAGGTCTGCCACGCTGAGCGCCTCACCCGCCACATAGGGGGCGAAGCGCCCGTGACGCTTGAGCGTGGCAACCCCCGCCAACAGCTCGGTCTTGCACTTGGCCAACAACGCGTCCGCAACCGTTGCGCCAAAGAATGCCTGTGGATAACCAAGGCGTGCCGGCAGCTCGATGTACAGCTCAATCTCCCGCGCCAGGCTGCGTACCTGCGCGCAGGCAAAGGGGTCAGTCGGCAACAGCGGTGTGCCGCCGCATGTTTCCAGATAATCGAGAATCACGCTGGTCTCGCTGATAAACCCGTCGGGCGTCTCCAGCACCGGCACCTTGCCCCGCGGGCTGATGCTCAGAAAGTCCTCACTCTGGCTACCGTGCACGTGGACGACCTCAAACGGCAGGTCTTTCTCCAGCAACGCCAGCTGGACCATATTGAAATAATTGCTGACCGCAAAACCATGAAGTTTCAACACCGGGTACGCTCCTTTCGCGCAGGGGTTAGGGATTTATAACGCCGCCCCCCTGCTGACGCCCAGCGCCATCAGCACAGTGAATGGCGGTACCGGCGAAGCGCTGGCACACTGCGACTTTGTACAAAGGAGCCACCATGACTGCACATGACGACCACGACGAAGACGAAGCCTTCGCCGAAGACACCCTGACCCAGGCCATCGAGAATCAGCTCGAAGCCGGTGAGCCGGCGTTTGTACAGGCCGTGCTGAACAAGTTGAGCCTGGTGGGCTACGAACGCGAGGCGATCCTGGAGCTGATGGCCCTGGTATTGGCCGACGAAATAGACGTCATGCTGCGTGAAGACCGCGCCTTTGACCTTGCCCGCTATGAGGCCGGCCTGCGCGCCTTGCCCACACTCCCGGGTGACGACTGAGGCACAGGCCATGATCCGCGTGCTAGGCCCTATGCTCTGCCTACTCGCCGCCCTGTTGGCGAACCTGGGCGCGACGGCATGGGCTGACCCCATCAGGATCGGCGCGGAAGACGACTGGTACCCCTACACCGCCTACCGCGAGGGGCGTGTTCAGGGCATGTCGGTTGATATCCTGCGCGCGGCATTTGCAGCCACTGGCCAATCGGTCGAACTGCTCCCCTACCCCTATGCGCGCTGCATGGAGATGGCCCGCAGCGGAGAGCTGGCAGCGTGCTTCAACACCTCGCCAGATGACCGGGTACGCGCGGAGTACCAACTGCCGCAACAGCCCCTGTTCAGTGAAGAAATTCTGCTCTGGGCACGCGCTGACCAGCCCGATGCCATCACCGACCTGGCTCAGTTAAATGACAAACGCGTCGCAGTCACTCTGGGCTATGAGTACGGCCCACGCCTCGATGAGCACACCGGCATCGTGCGCATTGCGGTACGCCGTGACCTCAACGGTTTTCTCATGCTGCAACGCCAGCGCGTCGATTTTACGGCCGCTTACCGTGGCACGGCGCTGGCACTGTTCAACGAATACCCGGCGCTGGCGCATCAATTTGTCCCGGTCGCGGTGCTGCACCGCCCGCAGCTGTACCTCAGCGTGTCGCGCCACCACCCTCGGGCGGCAGAAGTACTGGAGCGTTTCGACACCGGCATGCAGCGCTTGCATCGCAACGGCCGCTACCAGCAGATCCTCAACGAATGGAACCACACCACCACACCGGCAGATTGAGCCAGGCTTGACTACACTGCTCCAGGAAGCCTGCAGGCCTGCCAATGATCGCCTGCAATGCCGCAGCGTGCGGCCGATGCGTTACCCCTCCAACAACACGCCGGAGTCGTTATGGCCTTTACCCCCGAGTTGATTGCCGAACTGGAATTTCTCTCGCTGTTCAACCTGAGCAATACCCAGGAGGGCTTGAAAGTTCATCACACTGCGACACCGTCAGCGATTGCCGCCGCCCAGCGTCTGCATGACAAAGGGCTGATCAGCCTCCCCGATGGCGGCTACCTGACCGGGCTCGGCCTGGAAGCCGCAGCCCATGCACAGAATGTCCTGACCATTCTCAAACTTCCGCAAGCAGCCTGACGCACCCACGCCGACCGCCAGGCGCGCACTGCGCCCGACGGTCGGACAGCGCTGCCTGTGGCGCTGCACCCTGGCACAGCCGGCTGGTAGTCTAGCGACACCCCTATCGCCCAGAGCCGACGCATGAGCCGTACCCAGGAAATTCGCCCGAATATCGATGACGGTATCGACCGCAAGGTCCTGGCTCAACTGCGCAGCCGCTTTCTCAGCGTCAACAAGGGCCGCCTGCACCGCGCCAGCGAAGCCCTGTCGACCCGCCAACAACTGGTCTTGCGCCTGTTGCCGTTGCTGTTCCACGTCAACCATCCGCTGCTGCCAGGCTATGTCTCCGGCCTGACACCGGCTGGTGTGAGTGGCTATGAGCCCGACGACGCCGAACTGGCCGAAGCCCAACGCCTGACGCGCTCCTTTGCCTATAAGCCGCGCCGGGGCAACGCCCTGACCGCCAACCCCACCGGTATCCAGGGCCTGTTTCTGATGGGCAGCCTGGGCACCGTGGCGCAAGCTGAACAGAGCGACATGGACGTGTGGGTGTGCCATGCGCCGGACCTTGCGGCCGGCGCGCTGGCGGAGCTGCGGCGCAAATGCGACCTGCTCGAAACCTGGGCTGCGACGTTGGGTGCCGAAGCCCATTTCTTTCTGATCGACCCAGCGCGCTTTACCGTGGGCGACCGCGAAGCCCAGCTGACCTCCGACGACTGCGGCACCACCCAGCACTACCTGCTGCTCGACGAGTTCTACCGCACCGCTATCTGGCTGGCCGGGCGCACGCCGCTGTGGTGGCTGGTGCCGGTGTATGAGGAAGCGCGCTACCAGGCCTACACCACCACCCTGCTGGCCAAGCGCTTCATCCGCGCCGATGAGGTGCTCGACCTCGGCCACCTGGCGCGTATTCCCCCGGGCGAGTTCATCGGCGCCGGCATGTGGCAGCTGTTCAAGGGTATCGAGTCGCCCTACAAATCTGTGCTCAAGTTGCTGCTGACCGAGGTCTACGCCAGCGAGCACCCACAGGTCGAATGCCTGTCGCTGCGCTTCAAGCAGGCGGTATTCGCCAACCGCCTGGACCTGGATGAGCTGGACCCCTACATCGTGGTCTACCGCCGCCTGGAGGAATACCTCAGCGCGCGCGGCGAGCATGAGCGCCTGGAGCTGATCCGCCGCTGCCTGTACCTGAAAATCGACAAGAAACTCAGCCGTCCGCCCCGCGGCCGAGCGAAGAGCTGGCAACGCCTGCTGCTCGAGCGCCTGACCCAGGACTGGAACTGGTCACCGCGCCACCTGGCGATGCTCGACAGCCGCAGCCAGTGGAAGGTGCGCCAGGTCAGCGCCGAGCGCCGCGCCCTGGTCAACGAACTGACCTACAGCTATCGCTTCCTGTCGGCATTCGCGCGCACCGAGCAGGCTGCCAGCTCGCTCAACAGCCGCGACCTTGGGGTGCTCGGTCGACGCCTGTATGCCGCGTTCGAGCGCAAGGCCGGGAAAATCGAATTCATCAACCCGGGCATCGCCCCGGACCTGGGCGAAGACACCCTGACGCTGGTCCACAGCCCCAGCCCCGAAGCGCCGCAGGAAACCCAGTGGGCGCTGTTCACTGGCAGCTTGGGGGCGCAGGAATGGCAGGACTTCGCACCACTCAAGCGGGCCCGCGAGCTGATCGAGCTGCTTGCCTGGTGCCACCGCAACGGGGTGATCGACAGCAGCACCCGGTTATCGCTGCACCCCGGGGCCAGCGACCTCAGCGAATTCGAGCTGTCGAACCTGCTCACCAGCCTGCAACAGGTGATACCGCTGCCGCTGCCGCCGGTGGACGAGGCCGATCTGCTGCACGCCAGCAGCCCGCGGGAGGTGCTTATCCTGGTGAACGTTGGCATTGATCCGCTGCCCCAGCACAGCCAGATGAATGTGCACATGACCACCGAACGCACCGACGCCCTGGGCTACTCGGGCGTGCGCGAGAACCTGGTCTTGACCCTGGATCAGGTCACCCTCAATAGCTGGAACGAGCTGCTGACCAGTCGCTATGACGGCCCCCATGCACTGCTCGATTGCCTGCGCGACCTGCTCAACAGCCTGCCGGCGGACGACCCCACGCCTAATCTGCGGGTGCGCTGCTTCTGCCGGAACCGCGCCACCTCGATTGCCGAGCGGGTCGAGGAGCTGTTTCGCGACACCCTCAGCGCCTTTGCCGACGGCGCTCACAATCGCTACCTACTGCAGATCAAGCAGCACTATCACATCCTCGAATGGCGCCCAGGCCAGGTGCGCCACACACCGCTGCACGACCGCAGCGCCCTGCTCGATCACCTCGGCCGCGAGCGCAGTGACTACAGCGCCCTGCACCTTGACCGCCATGTGCTCGCCGGTGACGAGCTGGGACTGATTTTGCCGTTAGGCCGACCCGACTGCATTCAAGTGTTTTATCGGTGCAGCGAAGGGGGCGACGAGGCTGAACTGAGCGTGCTCGACGAGCACAACGCCCTGTGGCGCCAGCGCGTGCCCTTCCGTGATGAGCTGAGCCTGCTGACGCCCCTGCAGCGTTTTCTGCAATCGCTGCTCTACCGGCGCAACGCGTTGTTGCCGCTTGATGGCGACTTACCGGCCGCACTGCCGGAGGTGCTCTACTACCACATCCAGCCGGATGCCCCGGCGCGCGCCCAGCGCCTGGAGCGCCGCGCGCCACCGAGCACCGCCGTGAGCCACCCGTTTTACGATGTACAGGCGATTGTCGAGCCCGCCGACGGCAAGCGCGTGCATGTCACCCTGTACTGCAACCACCGCGAATTCTCGGAACTGGAGTACGCCGGCGACCTCTACGCCGCCGTGGCCCAGCACATCCTCGCCCAGCGCGCGGGCGGCGAGCGCTACCCCTGCTACATCACCGACCTTGACCTCTCAGCTCTGCTCGATGGCGGGCCAGAGCAGACGCTGGTTTCGCTGCGCTACAAAGCGCGCCTGGAAGAGGCGCTCAATCAGGCACTGCAGCACGCTTGAGCCGCCATTAGCGCCTGGCGTCAGCGGTTGTACTCACCCGCCGCTTCCGGCTGGTACTCGACCGCCAGCAGCGTCAGCTTGAGCACTTTACCGTTGGGGCCGGTCCAGTCGATGTGCTGACCAACGGTCAAACCCAGCAGGGCGCTGCCGACCGGCGCGAGGATGCTCACGGTGCCTTCAGCGCCGGCGTCCTGGGGGTAGACCAGGGTCAGGTGGTAATCCTTACCGCTACTCTCTTCGCGGCAATGCACGCGCGAATTCATGGTCACCAGACCCGCAGGCACCTCGTCATGGCCAACCACGTCAGCCCGGTCGAGTTCAGCCTGCAACGCTTCGGCGCCGGGGCCGAAATCATCCAGGCTGTCGAGCACATATTCCAGACGCTGCAGGTCCAGGCGGGTAATGGTGATGGACGGGGTGTCGGTCATGGTGAGTGCATTGCTCCTTGTGCGGACATCAAAAAACAAAACCCCGCTGCGGGCAGCGGGGTTTTGAACGATAAGTGTTGTAGCCGTCAGCAGCATGGCAACACCCCGACCGTAACACAGCCACTCGAATAAACAAGGTGGGCGAGTTAACCGCGCCTGGCCTGCAGGCGTGTCTCAGCCTCCGCACAGATCAGCCGACGCCGTGCCTCATCGGCCTGCCCCCACTCGAGAATCTGCGCCAGTGAGCGGCCACAGCCCAGGCATACGTCATGCGCGTCCAGGCAGCATTGGCGGCGGCATGGCGAGGCGACGGGCGCGTCGCCGGTCGGCTCAGAGCTCTTCGAACTCAAGGTCGACACCGGCCTGCTCACGGGTAATGCGCACCAGCATTTCGCCCAGCAGCTCATCGCTGGTGTCGCAGATCCAGCGATCAGTGGCCGCGTCATAGTCGAAGTGGAACCCGCCCGAACGCGCGGCAACCCACAGCTGGCGGATCGGCTCTTGGCGGCTGAGGATCAGTTGCGTGCCGTTCTCGAAACGCACCGTCAGCACACCGGCGGAGTTCTCCAGGTCGAGGTCCAGATCGCTGTCATCGAAAATGTCTTCGACCGCTTGTTGTACGGCGTCGACCAGATCGTGAAAGCGGGCTTCGGTCAAACTCATTACAGGTGTCCTCGAAAGAAATCGGCAGCAGAAAATCCCGACCGACGACAACTCACGCCACCCGGCCAAGGCCGAACAAAATAGCAGTTTTACCGCCGCAACTCGCCCCCACCGTGATGAATCATCGCCGCCATGCCCACCCGCGCATCCGCCGAAGCCCCGCCCGGCGGGCAGCCCCGCGCATAGGCAAGGCGCTGGGGCCTCGGTATACTCCGGGGCATCCCCGCTTTGTTGAAGGACTTCACCATGAAGCCGCTGCTCACCGCCCTGATCGCGCTGATCGCCGCCACCTCACTGCTTGCCGGTTGTGGCCAGAAAGGCCCGCTGTTCCTGCCCGAGGAAACCCCTTCTGCACCGGCGCAGAGCCAATAACAAGGACGGTTCCATGACTGCTTTTGACTACCGCGACGGTTCGCTGTTCGCGGAAGGCGTGGCGCTGTCCGCCATTGCCCAGCGTTTCGGCACGCCCACCTATGTTTACTCGCGCGCGCACATTGAAGCGCAGTACCGCGCCTACGCGGACGCCCTGCAGGGCGTGCCTCATCTGGTTTGCTTCGCGGTCAAGGCCAACTCCAATATTGGTGTACTCAACGTCCTGGCGCGCCTCGGTGCGGGGTTCGACATCGTTTCGCGCGGTGAGCTGGAGCGTGTACTGACCGCTGGCGGCGAGCCGAGCAAGATCGTCTTCTCCGGCGTTGGCAAAAGCCGTGACGACATGCGCCGCGCCCTGGAAGTGGGCGTGCATTGCTTCAACGTGGAGTCCACCGACGAGCTGGAGCGCCTGCAAGTCGTTGCCGCCGAGCTGGGCAAGACCGCGGCGATCTCGCTGCGGGTCAACCCAGATGTCGATGCCGGCACCCACCCGTACATTTCCACGGGCCTGAAAGAGAACAAATTCGGTATCGCCATCGCCGATGCGCCGGCTGTATACGCCCGCGCGGCTGCCCTGGCGAACCTGCAGGTCGTCGGCGTCGATTGCCACATTGGCTCGCAACTGACCACCCTGCCGCCTTTCCTCGACGCCCTCGACCGCCTGCTGGCGTTGATCGATCAGCTCGCCGCTGATGGCATCCGCATCAAGCACCTGGACCTGGGTGGCGGCCTCGGCGTGCAATACCGTGACGAGCAGCCACCGCTGGCCGGCGACTACATTGCTGCCGTGCGCGAGCGAATTGCCGGCCGCGACCTGGCCCTGGTGTTCGAGCCAGGCCGCTCGATTGTCGCCAACGCGGGCGTGCTGCTGACGCAGGTCGAGTACCTCAAGCACACCGAGCACAAAGACTTCGCCATCGTCGATGCGGCGATGAACGACCTGATCCGCCCGGCCCTGTACCAGGCCTGGATGGACGTGGTCGCCGTGCAGCCGCGCGACAGCGCCGCGCGCCAGTACGACATCGTCGGGCCGATCTGCGAGACCGGCGACTTCCTCGCCAAGGACCGCACCCTGGCCCTGGCTGAAGGCGATCTGCTGGCCGTACGCTCGGCCGGTGCCTACGGCTTCGTCATGAGCTCGAACTACAACACCCGCGGCCGCGCCGCCGAGGTGATGGTCGACGGTGATCAGGCTTATGAAGTGCGTCGCCGCGAAACCCTGGCCGAACTCTTTGCGGGCGAAAGCCGCCTGCCGGAGTAGCGCCGATGTTATTGCGATTTACCAAAATGCACGGGCTGGGTAACGACTTCATGGTCCTCGACCTGGTCAGCCAGCACGCGCACATCCAGCCGAAGAACGCCAAGCAGTGGGGCGACCGCCACACTGGCGTGGGCTTCGATCAGTTGCTGCTGGTCGAACCGCCGAGCAACCCGGACGTGGATTTCCGTTACCGCATCTTCAATGCCGACGGCTCCGAGGTCGAACAATGCGGCAACGGCGCACGCTGCTTCGCGCGCTTCGTGCTGGACAAGCGCCTGACGGTGAAAAAGCAGATCCGCGTGGAAACCAAGGGCGGCATCATCGAGCTGGATGTGCGCGCCGACGGCCAGATCACCGTGAACATGGGGCCACCGCGCCTCACGCCGGCGGAGATTCCCTTCCAGGCCGAGCAGCAGGCGCTCAGCTACCCCGTAGATGTCGACGGTCAAACGGTCGAGCTGGCTGCGGTGTCCATGGGCAACCCCCATGCGGTGCTGCGGGTTGCCAGTGTCGACGACGCGCCGGTGCACAGCCTGGGCGCGAAACTCGAACACCACCCGCGCTTCCCACAGCGGGTCAATGTCGGCTTTATCCAGGTACTCGACCGCCAACGCGCCAAGCTGCGTGTCTGGGAACGTGGCGCCGGAGAAACCCAGGCCTGCGGCACCGGCGCGTGCGCAGCCGCAGTAGCAGCGATCAGCCAGGGCTGGATGGATTCCCCGGTACAACTGGAACTGCCCGGCGGCAAACTGACGATCGAGTGGGCGGGCCAGGGCAACCCCGTTATGATGACCGGCCCTGCCATGCGCGTGTACGAAGGACAAGTGCGTCTATGAGCGACAAGCCTGCTGCGCCGACCCCGCTGGACTCGGAAACAGTCGCTGCTTACCTGCGCCTGCACCCCGAGTTTTTTATCGACCACGATGAGCTGATCCCCGAGCTGCGTATTCCGCACCAGCGCGGCGATACCGTGTCGCTGGTCGAGCGGCAGGTCAAGCTGCTGCGTGAGCGCAATATCGACATGCGCCACCGCCTGGCGCAGTTGATGGAAGTGGCTCGCGACAATGATCGCCTGTTCGACAAAACACGCCGCCTGATCCTCGACCTGCTCGATGCCGGCTCGCTGGAAGAAGTCGTCAGCTATGTCGAGGACAGCCTGCGACGTGAGTTCCAGGTGCCCTTCGTCAGCCTTATCCTGTTCAGCGATTCGCCCGTGCCGGTGGGCCGCTCGGTCAGCAGCGCCGAAGCGCACCAAGCCATTGGTGGGCTGATCGCCGGCGGCAAAACCATCTGCGGCGTGCTGCGCGAACATGAACTGAGGTTCCTGTTCGGTGAGGAAGACGGCAGCCAGGTCGGTTCCGCCGCTGTGGTTGGGCTCAGTCACCAAGGGCTGCACGGCGTGCTGGCCATCGGCAGCGCCGACCCGCAGCATTACAAAAGCTCGATTGGCACCTTATTCCTCGGTTATATCGCCGAAGTGCTGGCCCGGGTGCTGCCGCGGTTTTCGATGCCCCTGCGCTCGGTGCGCTAAAGCAACGGTAACGCACAGGCTACACGCGCATCGCAGGTCCAACGCAACCCTCAAGGAGTCTGTCGCTTGAAGCTTGAAGCTGCCGTAGACGCCTACCTCGAACACCTGCGCAGCGAGCGACAGCTGTCACCCCACACCCTCAGCGGCTACCGGCACGATTTGCACCGGCTGCTGGCCCTCTGCGAACGCGAGCAGATCGCCCACTGGGCCGACCTGCAGCCCGCGCAGCTGCGTCGCCTGGTGGCCCGTCTGAACCTCGAAGGCCAAGCCAGCCGTAGCTTGGCCCGCCTGCTCTCGGCAACGCGTGGCTTTTACCGTTACCTGATCCGCGAGGGTCACTGCCAGTGCGACCCGGCCAGCGGCCTGACGCCGCCCAAAGGCGAGCGACGCCTGCCGCGCACCCTGGATGCCGACCGCACTGCGCAACTGCTCGACGGCGCCCAGGAAGACGACTTCATCGCCCGTCGCGATCACGCCATCCTCGAACTGTTCTACTCCTCAGGCCTGCGCCTGTCCGAGCTGGTCAACCTCAACCTCGATGGCCTGGACCTCGGCAGCGGCCTGGTGCGCGTGGTCGGCAAGGGCAACAAAACCCGCGAATTGCCTGTAGGGCGGATGGCACGCCTGGCCCTCGACGCCTGGCTGCCGCTGCGTGCACTGGCTAACCCGGCCGATGGCGCGTTGTTTATCAGCCGCCAGGGCCGCCGTATTGGGCCGCGCGCGGTGCAGCTGCGGGTTCGCCAGGCAGGCATCAGCGAGCTCGGCCAACACCTGCATCCGCACATGCTGCGCCACAGCTTCGCCAGCCACATGCTGGAGTCGTCCCAGGACCTGCGCGCCGTACAAGAGTTGCTCGGCCACGCCGATATCGCCACCACCCAGGTCTATACGCACCTGGATTTCCAGCACCTGGCTACGGTGTATGACGGCGCCCACCCGCGCGCCAAACGCAAAGGCAACACGCCATGACTGTCCAGCTGATCACCTTTGACCTCGATGACACCCTGTGGGACGTCGCCCCCGTGATGAACAGCGCAGAAGCCGTTCTGCGCGACTGGCTGAGCCTCAATGCCAGCCGCCTGGGCCCGGTGCCGGTGGAGCACCTGTGGCGCATCCGTGCGCGCTTGCTGGAGGCCGAGCCGCTGCTCAAGCATCGCCTGAGCGAGCTGCGCCGACGCATCCTGTTCCACGCCCTGGAAGAAGCCGGTTACGCCCATGAAGAAGCCCTGCACCTGGCCGAGGCGGGGTTTCAGGTGTTCCTCACGGCACGCCACGACGTGCAGCTGTTCGCGGACGTGCACCCCACCCTGGAAGCCTTGGCCGGTCGCTATCGCCTGGGGGTTATCACCAACGGTAACGCCGATGTGCGCCGTCTCGGCCTGGCCGATTACTTCCAATTCGCCTTGTGCGCCGAAGAGTTGGGCATCGGCAAACCCGACCCGACCCCGTTTCGCGAGGCCCTGGGCCGCGCCGGCATCGCTGCCGAGCACGCCGTCCACATCGGTGATCACCCCGATGATGACATCGCTGGCGCCAAGGCCGCCGGCCTGCGCGCTATCTGGTTCAACCCGCGCGGCCTGGACTGGGCGGGCACTCAACCCGCAGACGCTGAAGTGCGCAGCCTGGCCGAGCTGCCGGCCTTGCTGCAACACTGGGCCTGACCGAAGCAAGACGGCATCAGCCACAAAAAACCCGCCAACGCGGGCGGGTTTTTCGAGAGCGACGACACCTTCAGATAGGACGGCTACCGTATTTGCTGTCCGGTTTCTTGGGTGGATCAGCGACCACATTAGCTTCGACTTCCTGCACTTTGCCGCCACGGGAGAGAAACTCCTCCATGGCGCGCGCCAGGGCATCACGCTCTTTCTGCTTGGCTTCGACACTGGGCAAGTCGTCGATATCGACAGCCTTGGCCTTGGTCTTCTTGCCAGGTACAGCCACATCACTGTCGCTGTCTACATCATCGGCAGCCTCACCATCATCCGCCGCGGCCAGCTCTTCGCCATCCTCTTCAGCCCCGTCCAGCTCGTCTTGTTCCAGTTCTTCGTCGCTCATGTTCGACCTCATGACTTGCGAAAAGCAGGTTAGTTATAGCCCAGCAAAGCGCGCTTTCGCGCCCCACCGGAAAAAATTCAAATGACCATGCCTGGTCAGGTCGCCCGCGTTTGGTAACGCTGGCTGGGCAAGCACCGCTGACCTGAAATCGTGCCCGACGGCGCGCATTCTAGCGTGCTGTCAGAAAAAACAAAGGGCGCCTTTCGGCGCCCTTGTTGTACAACCCGAAGAATCAGTTCTTGGTGAACTCCGGGTAGGCTTCCATGCCGCACTCCGCGATGTCGACGCCCTCGTACTCTTCCTCTTCGCTGACACGCAGACCAATCACCGCCTTGATGATCGACCAGACGATCAGGCTGGCCACAAAGACCCAGGCGAAGATCGACGCGATACCCAGCAGCTGTGCGCCCAGGGTTGCATCAGCGTTGGTCAGGCAGACCGCCAGCAGGCCCCAGATACCGACCACACCGTGCACCGAGATGGCACCGACCGGGTCGTCGAGCTTGAGCTTGTCCAGACCGAGGATGGAGAACACCACCAGCACACCGCCTACGCCACCGATCAACGTCGCTTGCAGCGCGCTCGGGGTCAGCGGCTCAGCGGTGATGGCCACCAGGCCTGCCAGGGCACCGTTGAGGGCCATGGTCAGGTCGGCCTTGCCGAACAGGATCCGGGCCACGATCAGCGCGGCAATCAGACCACCGGCAGCGGCCATGTTGGTGTTGACGAACACCTGAGCCACGGCATTGGCGTCTTCGATGGTGCTCATTTTCAGCTGCGAGCCGCCGTTGAAGCCGAACCAGCCCATCCACAGGATGAAGGTACCCAGCGCGGCCATCGGCAGGTTAGCGCCCGGAATTGCATTGACCTGGCCATTGGCGCCGTATTTGCCTTTACGGGCACCCAGCAGCAGCACACCGGCCAGTGCAGCGGATGCACCTGCCATGTGCACAACACCAGAACCTGCGAAGTCGAGGAAGCCGGCTTCGTTGAGGAAACCCGACCCCCATTTCCAGAAGCCCTGTACCGGGTAGATGAAACCGGTCATGACCACGGCAAATGCCAGGAAGGCCCACAGTTTCATGCGCTCAGCCACAGCACCAGAGACGATCGACATACAGGTCGCGGCGAACACCACCTGGAAGAAGAAGTCCGAGCGCGCCGAGTAGTACGGGGCATCGTCGCCGCCGGCCAGCACGGACTCGACGCTGTTTTCGTCACCGATCAGGAAACCCAGGCTCGGCAGAATGCCGCCTTCCGGGCTCGAATACATGATGTGGTAGCCGATCACCAGGTACATGACGCTGGCCACCGCGTAGAGCGCGATGTTCTTGGTCAGGATCTCGGTGGTGTTTTTGGCGCGGACCAAGCCGGATTCGAGCATGGCAAAACCTGCTGCCATCCACATCACCAGAGCGCCACAAATCAGAAAGTAGAAGGTATCGAAGCCATACTGCAGTGCAGTCAATGCTGTGTTATCCATGGTTCACCTCTTGCCGGCGCGCTTTTATAGCGCTGTTCGGTTAAGGCGTCCGGGTTGGCGCCGGACGCACTCCGTGTGCTTACAGGTTGTAGCCACGCTCGTTGTGCAGCGCGAGGTCGAGACCGATGTTCTCTTCTTCATCGCTGACCCGCAGGCCCATTACTAGATCAATCACTTTCAGGATTACGAAGGTCACCACCGCGGTGTAGGCCACCGTAAATGCCACGCCCTCGACCTGAATCCACAGCTGGGCCGGGATGTTTTCCACGGTGCCGAAGCCACCCAGCGCCGGTGCCGCGAAGGCCCCGGTGAGAATGGCGCCGACAATGCCGCCCACGGCGTGTACGCCGAAGACGTCCAGGGAATCGTCATAGCCCAACTTGCGTTTGAGGCTGGTTGCACAGAAGAAGCAGATCACGCCAGACGCCAGGCCGATGACCAGCGCCCCCATGGGGCCCGCCGTACCCGAAGCCGGGGTAATGGCCACCAGCCCCGCGACCGCACCCGAGGCAATGCCCAGTACGCTCGGTTTGCGGTGGGTGATCCATTCGGCAAACATCCAGCTCAGCGCTGCGGTAGCCGTCGCGATCTGCGTCACCAGCATGGCCATCCCCGCACTGCCGTTGGCAGCCAGGGCCGAGCCGGCGTTGAAGCCGAACCAGCCAACCCAGAGCATGCTCGCGCCAATCAGGGTGTAACCCAGGTTGTGCGGCGGCATGGCCGTGGTTGGAAAGCCTTTGCGCTTGCCCAGCACCAGGCACGCTACCAACCCGGCGATACCGGCGTTGATGTGCACCACGGTGCCACCGGCGAAGTCCAGCACGCCCCAATCCCACATCAACGCACCGTCACCGCCCCACACCATGTGGGCGATTGGGGTGTAGACGATGGTGAACCAGACCGTCATGAAGACCAGCATGGCCGAGAACTTCATACGCTCGGCAAAAGCACCGACGATGAGCGCGGGGGTGATGATGGCGAACGTCATCTGGAAGGTGATGAATACGCTTTCCGGAATCCCAGCCACCAGGCTGTCCAACGTCAGACCGCTGAGGAAGGCTTTGGAAAAGCCGCCGACGAAGGAATTGAAATTGACCACACCCTGCTCCATGCCGGTGGTGTCAAAGGCCAGGCTGTACCCGTAGAGAACCCAGAGCACGCTGATAAGACCGGTAATGGCGAAGCACTGCATCAGCACCGACAGGACGTTCTTGGAACGCACCATACCGGCATAGAACAGCGCCAGACCCGGAATGGTCATGAACAGCACCAGCACGGTCGCAACCAGCATCCAAGCCGTGTCACCACCGTTCAAAACTGCCTCGTCGGCCATGGCTAGGCCAGGGACGAGAGACAAAAGGGCTCCTAGCCCTGCGATTTTTCGCAGAGTCATGGGGGTTACTCCTGGGGCGTGGGGGTTCGAAGGCGGTTTAGATCGCGTCGGTATCGGTTTCGCCGGTACGGATGCGGATCGCCTGTTCCAGGTTGACGACAAAAATCTTGCCGTCACCAATCTTGCCGGTGTTGGCAGCTTTGGTGATTGCTTCGATGACGCGATCGAGTTGGTCATCGGCGATGGCCACGTCGATCTTCACCTTGGGTAGAAAATCAACGACGTATTCAGCGCCGCGGTACAGCTCGGTGTGACCTTTCTGGCGACCGAAGCCTTTGACTTCGGTAACGGTGATGCCCTGCACGCCGATTTCCGACAGTGACTCACGGACGTCGTCCAGCTTGAACGGCTTGATGATGGCAGTGACTAGCTTCATGAAACTTTCTCCCGTGTAAGGTGGACTTGCCCCAGGAATTACGAACCCGGCTCAAGTCTAAGCGCAGTGTCTGGCTTTTGTAATGCGTTAGCGGACCCGCCTGGCCCCACCAACACCCACCAACCGCTCCTGATGCAGCCCATACCTGAGCTACACCTGATGCACCGCTACAGCCCCGGTGCATGCGTCACAAGGGGCTAAGCAGAAAGCTTGCCATGTCATGCAAACGCACGCCCTTGAGGCTTTGGCCGCTGCACGGCTCGGTTTACTCATACCGCAGCGCACAAATACGGTGCACGACACAACAGACTGGCGCGCGAAAAGCGTGCACGCACGGTCCGATGCCCGCGCCTTGGGCGCTGAACCGCCCGTGCTACACTGCGCCGGTCTGTCTCTGGAACTGCCTTATGCTGCCGCCCAAAGCTTTGCTCGACGCCCTTAGCACCCATGCTTCACGCCTGTTCAATGGTGATTCGCCCCTGCCACGAGCCGAGTTCGAGGCCCAGTTCAAAGCCCTGCTGCAAAGCGGTTTCAGCAAGCTGGACCTGGTCAGCCGCGAAGAATTCGACAGCCAGATGGTCGTTCTGGCGCGCACCCGCGCACGCCTCGAGGCCCTGGAAGCCAAAGTTGCCGCGCTCGAAGCAAACCCTGGCGCGACGCCGCCCACCCCCGCCGAGTAACGTCCCGGCGGGCCACGATCAAAGGAGTGATCGATGTCCCTGGCCCTTGTCCATAGCCGCGCCCAGGTTGGGGTCGAGGCACCTGCTGTAACGGTCGAAGCCCACCTGGCCAACGGCCTGCCTTCACTGGCGCTGGTGGGCCTGCCCGAGACAGCCGTCAAAGAGAGCAAGGACCGCGTACGCAGCGCCATCCTCAATTGTGACTTCGAGTTTCCGCCCCGACGTATCACCCTTAGCCTGGCGCCAGCTGACCTGCCCAAGGACGGCGGGCGCTTCGATCTGGCCATTGCGCTGGGCATCCTCGCCGCCAGCGGCCAAATACCGGCCACTGCACTGGAACAGGTCGAGTGCCTCGGCGAGCTGGCGCTGTCGGGAGCCGTGCGTCCGGTACAGGGCGTGCTACCGGCAGCACTGGCGGCACGTGCAGCAGGACGCACCTTGCTGGTGCCCAAGGCCAATGCCGAGGAAGCCAGCCTCGCCTCGGGCCTGCAGGTGCTGGCAGTGGAGCATTTGCTTGAGGCGGCGGCGCACTTCAACGGCCACACCCCGATTGCGCCCTACGCGCCCCAAGGCTTGCTCCGCCGCACGCTGCCCTACCCTGACCTCAGTGAGGTCCAAGGCCAGCTGGCCGCCAAGCGCGCGCTCCTGGTCGCGGCCGCGGGCTCGCATAACCTGTTGTTCAGCGGACCTCCCGGCACGGGCAAAACGCTGCTCGCCAGCCGCTTGCCCGGCCTGTTGCCACCGCTGGCCGAGCAGGAAGCGCTGGAAGTGGCGGCGATTCAGTCGGTGGCCAGCCATGCGCCCTTGGAGCACTGGCCGCAGCGGCCGTTTCGCCACCCCCACCACAGTGCATCCGGGCCGGCGCTGGTCGGCGGTGGCAGCCGCCCGCAGCCTGGCGAAATCACATTGGCCCACCACGGCGTGCTGTTTCTTGACGAGTTGCCGGAGTTCGATCGCAAGGTGCTGGAGGTGCTGCGCGAACCGCTGGAAAGCGGCCATATCGTGATTGCCAGGGCGCGCGACAAGGTGCGCTTTCCCGCACGCTTTCAACTGGTCGCCGCCATGAACCCCTGCCCCTGCGGCTTTCTCGGCGACCCCAGTGGCCGCTGCCGCTGCACCCAGGAACAGGTCCAGCGTTACCGCGGCAAGCTCTCCGGGCCACTGCTCGACCGTATCGACCTGCACGTGACGGTGGCACGGGAAACCACCACCCTGCACGCCCTGCCACAAAGCGGTGCAGACACCGCCACAGCCGCGGCCCTGGTAGCCGAGGCGCGCACCCTGCAATATGACCGGCAGGGTGTCGCCAATGCGTTCCTTGATCTGAATGCGCTGCGTGAGCACTGTGCCCTGCAGGAGGCCGATCAGCGCTGGCTTGAAGGCGCCTGCGAGCGCATGGGGCTATCCCTGCGCGCGGCCCATCGCATTCTCAAGGTCGCGCGCACCCTGGCGGACCTGGAGCAAGCGTCTGATATCGCGCGCAGTCACCTGGCCGAAGCCCTGCAGTACCGTGGCCATCCGCAGGGCTGAGGCGCTTACTGGAAGCGCCCGACTTCCTGACGCAGCGCACCCGCCAACTCATCGAGTTCGCGAGCGGTTTCAGCCAGGTTGGCGATGACCTGACGCTGCTCGTTGTTGGCCAGCGAAATGCTCTGCAGGTTGCTGCTCAGCGAGGTCGCCGTGCTGCTCTGCTCACTGGTGGCCGTGGTGATGGCCGCGAATTGCTCACCCGCTGCATTGCTCTGCTCGGCGATCTGACGCAGTGCATCGGCCACCTTGGCGTTACGTTGCAAGCCTTCCTGCATCAGGCCGCGCCCCTGCTCCATGGTGCTGATGGCGCTGCTGGTTTCGCTTTGAATACTGGCAATCATGCCGGAGATTTCATCGGTCGCCTCGCGGGTACGCCCAGCCAGGTTGCGCACTTCATCGGCCACCACGGCAAACCCACGCCCTTGTTCCCCGGCCCGTGCGGCTTCGATGGCGGCGTTGAGGGCCAGCAGATTAGTCTGGTCGGCAATCGAGGTGATCACGCTGACGATGCCGCCGATTTCCTGCGAGCGCTGCCCCAGGGTATCGATGACCGTGGCCGTGGCATTCAACGACGCGGCGATTTGCTCCAAACCGGCCGAGGCTTCGTCCATCGACGCTCGACCGATACGGGTCTGCTGGGCGTTATCGGCAGCGACCTGCTGGGTGCTGCGCATGTTGTCGGCGATGTCCAGGGAGGTGGCGCTGAATTCTTCAACCGCACCGGCCATGCTGGTGATTTCACCCGACTGCTGCTCGATACCCTCGAACGCGCCACGCGACAGGCCAGACAACGCCTGGGCGCGGCTGCTGACGTTCTGCGCCGCCTCTCGAATGCGCGCGACCATGCTCGACAGGGCATCGCCCATCTGATTGAAGTTGCGCGCCAACTCACCGATTTCATCGTTGCTGGTGATCTGCAACCGTGCGCGCAGGTCGCCGGCGCCCAGGGCCTGAGCCTGGCGCACCACGTCGTCGAGCGGGCGCAGCTTGCGCCGCAACAGCCAGATCACCGCCGCCACCGCCAGCAGTAAGGTCACCAGGCTGCCGATCGCCAACTGGCTGCCGACGTTCCAGGTCACCGCCTGGATCTCGGCGCGCGGCATGCTCGCGACCACCTGCCAGGGACCACCGGCGAACGGCATGGCCACACTGAAGAACTCATCCTCGCCATCCTGCCAAAACGCGCCCTTGCCCGGCGTACCCAACACCGTGGCGAGTTGCGCAACCGCCTGCTCGGGCTGGCGAGCACCGGCCGGGGCGACCAGCCATTGCTGTTGCTCGTTCAGCAGCGCCAGAGAACCGGTTTTGCCGATGCGAAATTTCGCCAGATTATCGAACTGCATCTGCTGGGCATCGGTGTAATCGAAACCGACGAACAGCACCGCGAATACCCGCCCCGCACTGTCACGCACCGGCGTGTACTGGGTCATGTAGAAGCGCTCAAAGAGCAACGCGCGCCAGACATAGCCTTCGCCGCTGAGCAAGCGGGCATAGGCTGGGTGGGCGTGGTCAAGCGCCGTGCCGATGGCGCGACTGCCATCGGGCTTGGTCAGCGAGGTGCTGACGCGCACGAACTCGTCACCGTCGCGTACAAAGACCGTGGCCACACCGGCGGTCAATTGACGAAACTCGTCGACCTCGGTGAAGTCGTTGTTCAGTGCACTGCTGCCCAGGTACAGGGTCGGCGCCTGCAGGCTCCCCACCGCGACGCGCTCGGCATTTTCTACCCGCAGGCCACTCTGGAAACGCCGCTCGAACAGGCCCGCCAGGCGCTGGGTGCTTTCGCGCAAGCTGCCATGAAAGGTGCTGAGCTGATCAGCCAGCAAACGCGCCTCACTGCCCATGTGCTCTTCACGCGTGGTCAGCGTGGCCGTGTTGAGCGAGCGCAGGGCAAACAGCGTGCTGGCACTGATCAGCAGCACCAGCACAACAGCCAGCGCACTGGCCAACTGCCAGGCAATACGGGAACGGGGCGGCGTCATGTGTCTCTCCATGGGCGCGAGGCGGCGGTTACACCGCTGTAAAAGTCAGGATTGGCATGTTCAAGTCCTCGGCGCGGCGGGAGAATACTTGAGCAAACGGGTGCGTCAACTAAAAAGCGTCAAATGGCCATCATGTCACGCGAATACCTGACAACCGTCGCATCTCGAGCGCTGATCGGCGCCTCAAGCGCTGCCGCCACCTCTGCCAACAGGGTCACGTAAGCCGCACATGCGGGCCTGAGTCAGCCAAGGATGGCCTGCACCAGAGCATAGCTCGCGGCGCTTGTCGCTGCCCGCAGCGCCAGGCCATTGCACGCTGCATCACCATTACAAGCCCCCAGGCTGAGCGCTCAAGGCCCGCGAATCAGCGCCTGACGACCACCAAACACCAGAAACCGCGCCAGCTCGGCGAGCGGCACCGCGCGGCTGATCAGGTAGCCCTGTACCTGATCGCAGCCGTACTGGCGCAACAGCTCGAGCTGGCTCTGCGTTTCGACGCCCTCGGCGACCACGTGCAGGTCGAGGTTGTGCGCCAGGTTGATCATGGCGCGCACCAGTTGGCGGTTTTCCTGCCGCTCATCCATGCCGCCGACGAAGCTTTTGTCGATCTTCAGCAAGGCAATAGGCAGGCTGTGCAGATGCACGAACGAGGAGAACCCGGTACCGAAATCGTCCAGGGAAAAGCGCACGCCTAACTGCCCCAGCGCCACCATGGTCTGCTGCACCTGTTCACGGCGGCGCATCACCGCGGTTTCGGTCAGCTCGAACTCCAGCCAGCGGGCATCCACGCCACGGTCGCGAATCAGCCGGTTCAAGGTCGCCAGTAACTGACTGTCCTGGAATTGGCGAAAAGACAGATTGACCGCCATATGCAGTGGCGGCAGGCCACGCCCGCGCAGCCACTGCATGTCACGCAGGGCGCGGGCGATGACCCAGTACCCCAGCGGCACGATCAAACCACTCTCTTCCGCCAGGGGCACGAACTCACCGGGCGCCAGCAGCCCGCGCTGCGGATGCTGCCAGCGCACCAGCGCCTCAACGCCGAGCATCTGGCCAGTCTTCAGGCACAGGCGCGGCTGGTAATGCAGCACCAGCTCGTCGCGGCGCAACGCCCGGCGCAATTCGCTTTGCAGATCCGTTTGCTGGCGCGCACTGCGACTGAGCTGCTCGTCGTAAACATGAAAGGTGCAGCCCTGCTGAGTTTTGGCCTGCTGCATGGCCGTGTGCGCGTGCCACATCAGCGGGTCGGCCTGCAGGTGATCACCGGCATGGGCCAAACCCAGGCTGCAACCGAGCAGCAGGCTTTCACCGTCGACCCAATAGGGCTCGCTCAGCGCGTCGACGAGGCGTTCGGCCACATGCTGGACCCGTGCAGGGCTGCGCCGTACATCCAGCAGTAACGCGAACTCATCGCTGCCCAGACGGGCAATCTGATCACGCGGTTGCAACAACGCCTTAAGACGAGCGACCACCTGCAGAATCAGCCGGTCGCCGGCCTCGTAGCCCAAGGCATCGTTGGCATGACGAAAGTTGTCCAGGTCCAGGTGACCCAGCACCAGACCACGGCCGCCGTCCTGCGCCAGACGCGCCGCCAGCAGCGCCTGAAAACCCTGCCGGTTGGCGATACCGGTCAGCGCATCCTGCTCGGCCAGGCGGGTGAGACTACCGCGCAGGCTGCGCTGCTCGCGGGCATAGCGCAGGCAGCGGCGCAGCACATCCGGGGTCAGCTGGTCGAGCACCAGCCAATCGCAGACGTCGGCGGGCTCCGCTTCGGGGGCGTGCTCAAGCAATAGAATAATGGGCAGGGCACACTCGCCGGGGGCGGGGCAGTGGCTCGGGGTGGTCAACAGCAAACCGCCGTCGTGCTCGCCGAACAAGGCGCTGGCGGCGGCCCAGGAGGGCGCAGTGATCAGCGCAACGGCATCACCCATGCCGTCGAGGCTGTCTCGTAATGCGGCCGGCCATGCGGGCGTCTCGGCCAGTAGCACCAACTGCAAGGGTTCGCTACGCGTGAACAAGCAACCTCCCCAGGCCACAAGAAATGGATGAACACGACCATCCTGCTGCGCCGTAGACGGCGTCTAATACTGCACATCCCTGTGGTGAAGGTCGGCCCGCAAAAACCGACGAACGGCAGCAGGTTACTGCATTCTCGAGATTAACCAAGCCTGGCCAAACGCCAGCACGTGAGTGGGCGCACAGTTTTGGCACAGCGCGGCACAGCCTGCCATGCCTGCTAAAATGCCCGCCCCTCTTCTCTGGTGAACCCTTCATGTCCCGCCTGAACCCCCGGCAACAAGAAGCCGTGAACTACGTCGGCGGCCCGCTACTGGTACTGGCGGGCGCTGGCTCCGGCAAGACCAGTGTGATCACGCGCAAGATCGCTCATCTGGTGAAAAACTGCGGCATCCAGGCCCGCCATATCGTCGCCATGACCTTCACCAACAAGGCCGCGCGGGAGATGAAGGAGCGTGTCGGCACCCTGCTCAAAGGCCCGGAGGCACGCGGCCTGACCGTGTCGACCTTTCACAACCTGGGCATGAATATCATCCGTAAGGAATACGCGGCGCTGGGCTACAAGCCGGGCTTCTCGATCTTCGACGAGGGCGATATCAAGGCGCTGCTGTCGGACATCATGCAGAAGGAATATGCCGGCGATGACGGCGCCGACGAGATCAAGAACTACATCGGCAGCTGGAAAAACGACCTGATCCTCCCCGAGCAGGCGCTAGCCGAGTCGCGCAATCCCAAGGAGCAGACTGCCGCCATCGTCTACCTGCACTACCAGCGCACGCTCAAGGCGTACAACGCGGTGGACTTCGACGACCTGATCCTGATGCCGGTGAAGCTCTTCCAGGACAACCCGGACATCCTGGAAAAGTGGCAAAACCGCATCCGCTACCTGCTGGTCGACGAATATCAGGACACCAACGCCAGCCAGTACCTGCTGGTGAAACTGCTGGTGGGCATGCGCAACCAGTTCACCGTGGTCGGTGACGATGACCAGTCGATCTACGCCTGGCGCGGTGCGCGCCCGGAAAACCTGATGCTGCTCAAAGAGGATTACCCCTCGCTCAAGGTGGTGATGCTCGAGCAGAACTACCGCTCCACCAGCCGCATCCTCAAGTGCGCCAATATCCTGATCGCCAACAACCCCCACGTCTTCGAGAAGCAGCTGTGGTCGGAGATGGGCGTGGGCGACGAGATCCGCGTGATCCGTACGCGCAACGAGGACGCCGAGTGCGAGCGCGTGGCGCTGGAGATCCTCACCGAGCACCTGCGCACCGAGCGTCCGTACAGCGATTACGCCATCCTTTACCGCGGCAACTACCAGGCCAAGCTGATGGAGCTGAAGCTGCAGCACCATCAGATTCCCTATCGCCTGAGTGGTGGCACCAGCTTCTTCGCCCGCCAGGAGGTGAAGGACCTGATGAGTTACTTCCGCCTGCTGGTCAACCCGGACGACGACAACGCTTTTTTGCGGGTGATCAATGTGCCGCGGCGTGAGATCGGCTCGACCACCCTGGAAAAACTCGGTAACTACGCCACCGAGCGCAAGATCAGCATGTACGCCGCCACCGATGAAATCGGTCTGGGTGAACACCTGGACAGCCGTTACACCGAGCGCCTGGCCCGCTTCAAACGCTGGATGGATGGCGTGCGCCAGCAGTGCGCGCAGAACGACCCGATTGCCGCGATCCGCAGCATGGTGATGGACATCGACTACGAGAACTGGCTGCGCCAGAACGCTTCCAACGACAAGGTGGCCGATGCGCGCATGGGCAATGTGTGGTTCCTCGTCGACGCGCTGAAGAACACCCTGGAGCGCGACGAAGACGGCGACATGACCATCGAAGACGCCATCGGCAAGCTGGTGCTGCGTGACATGCTCGAGCGCCAGCAAGAGGAGGAAGAGGGCGCCGAAGGCGTGCAGATGATGACCATGCACGCCTCCAAGGGCCTGGAGTTTCCGTCGGTGTACATCATCGGCTTTGAGGAGGAAATCCTCCCGCACCGCTCCAGCATCGAAGCCGACACCATCGAAGAAGAGCGGCGCCTGGCCTACGTCGGCATCACCCGCGCCAAGCGCAACCTGGCGCTGACCTTCGCCGCCAAACGTAAGCAGTACGGCGAAATCATCGATTGCTCACCAAGCCGCTTCCTCAACGAACTGCCGCCCGAGGACTTGGTCTGGGAAGGTATGGAAGACGCCCCGGTGGAGGTCAAAGCCGCCCGTGGTAACGACGCCCTGGCCAATATGCGGGCGATGCTTAAGCGTTGAAATAGCCTGCTAAGGAGCGACCATGCTGACACTCGATCTACCTGCGGTGATTGCCGCGCTCGACAGTCATGAACGCCTGGAGCATTACCTGGACCTCGACAGCGGCCAGGTGATCCGCCTGTCGCCCGATGACAGCGACAGCGAGCAACGCGTCGAGCTGGACAGCGATCCGGCACGCTTTATCGCCATCGAACGCCTCGATACCGACGAGCAGGTGGCCATGCGCGCGGCATTTTTGCAGACACTCGACGACCCTCACGCCCATCCCCTGCTCGCGGCAACCCTCAAAGGGCGCAAACCTCTGCGGCGGTTCGACTTCGAGCTGGCCCAGTTCCCAGCTGCCGCCCAGGCTTGGCAGGTCTTCGCCGACACGTACCGGCAGACCCATGCACTCGCCTGGCTTGATGAGCTGGGGCTGGAGCCCGCCAGTAACGCAGCGACAACCGATACCCGCGGCATCCCCAAGGACATCCTGCGGCGCCTGCACAAAGGCGCCTGAGTCAGTCCCCGGCGAGCAAACGCGCCAAGGCCTCCTCGATAGCGCCGACGCCAGTCGGCCGCACCAACCGCGCCACTTCACGGCCGTCACGGACATACACCAAGGTCGGCCACAGGGTCACCTTGAAACTGCGTCCCAGGCGCCGGCCTTTGCCGTCTTCGATCTTCACATGGCGCACCGGCGGCTGCCGCGCCAGCGCCTGGCCAATCGCCGCCTGTGCAGCCTGGCAATGACCGCACCAGGTGGCACCGAATTCGAGCAACGTAGGCCCAGACCAGCCATCAACCTCGGCGCGGGTCGGTTCAGCGGTTACCGGTGAATCAGCCAAGCAGGCCTCCCATTGTTTTTTTACAAGTCTGCCGCGTTTTAAGGGAAAATCCGCTGCTTTCAAGCGAACCCAGGGGTACCGGATCGTGGAGCTGTTGAAACGCAAGATCGTGAGCGACGGCGTCGTCCTGTCGGATCACGTGCTGAAGGTCGATGCCTTCCTCAATCACCAGATCGACCCACTGCTGATGCAGCAGATTGGCCATGAATTCGCCGCCCGCTTCGCCGGCCAGGGCATTACCAAGATCGTCACCATCGAAGCCTCGGGCATCGCCCCGGCGGTGATGGCGGGCCTTGAATTAGGCGTGCCGGTGATTTTCGCCCGCAAGTACCAGTCGCTGACGCTCAAGGACGACCTGTACACCTCCACCGTATTCTCGTTCACCAAGCAGACCGAGAGCACCCTGGCGATCTCCAGTAAACACCTGAATGCCCAGGATCACGTGCTGCTGATCGACGACTTCCTCGCCAACGGCCATGCCGCCCGCGCGCTGATCGACCTGATCGGCCAGGCCGGCGCCAGCATCGCCGGGATTGGCGTGGTCATCGAGAAATCCTTCCAGCGCGGCCGCGCCGAACTCGACGAAAAAGGCTATCGCGTCGAGTCGCTGGCACGCATCCAGTCGCTGAGTGGCGGTCAGGTCAGCTTTCTCGACTGACGCCCCCGCTGGCGTGCAGCGCCGAGCGCACGAGATGACGCTGCAGGTGGCTGCGCCAGTCAGACGCTGACGCCAGATCCAGGCGCGTCAGGTGAGCCGCGCTGGCAGCAGCACTGGCCGGCTGACAGAGCGCGCGCAGCAGCTTCAGCGCCTGACGCGGGCGAGCATGAGCCTTGAGCCAGGCCAAGGCATCGAGCAGCGCCTGCTCGGTCGGGTCAAAATCACAGCCCAGGGGAAAGGCCGCAAAGCGCTGCGGATGGGCGCGCTGCACCTGCTCCAGGCGCGCCGGCAGGTTCTCGCTAAAGCGCGGCGCCAGGCGAAAGTCCCGCGGCAGCTTGCCGGCCTGGCGGGCCTGCTCGATCAACTGCGGTTGAAAACGCGAGTCGCTGATGGCCAGCAGGGCCTCGATCACCTGGGCGTCGGTCTTGCCGCGCAGGTCGGCAATGCCGTATTCGGTGACCACGATGTCGCGCAGGTGCCGGGCGATGGTCACATGGCCGTAGTCCCAGACGATATTCGAGCTGACCTGCCCCTTGCTCGCCCGCCAACTGCGCAGCAGCAGAATCGAGCGGGCATCCTCCAGGGCATGGCCCTGGGCGACAAAGTTGTACTGCCCGCCCACGCCGCTGAGCACCCGACCGTCCTCCAACTGGTCCGCCACCCCGGCGCCCAGCAAGGTCATGGTGAAGGCCGTGTTGATAAAGCGCGCATCCCGCCGCTGCAGGCGCTTGAGCGACTCCTGGCCATACAGCTCGTTGATAAAGCGAATCCCGGTCATGGCAAAGCGCGCACGCTGCGCCGCCGGCAATTCGCGCAAGCGCGCGTAGAACGATTGAGGGCCGAGAAAGAAACCGCCGTGTACTACTGCGCCTCCTACGGCCGGTGTCAGCCAAGGAGCAAGCGCCGCCTGGGTATCTGCCAGGCGCAGGTCTGCATCGATCACCTGACCGTCAGGCAGCTGCACGCCTTCGTCGGTCGTCTGCAGGCGCGGATCGAGCACGCCCAACGCCTGCAGGTCTACCACCTGCATGCGCTCGCCGGCAGCGGCATCCAGCAGCGCCTGAACGGTTTGCGGGCGCCCCTCGGTGTCCAGCGCGCCGGCATTGGCCCAGCGTTGCAGCTGCTCATGCGGATAAACCGCGCGCCGCACGATGCCGGCATCGGCGAGCACTAGCAGGCCGTTGACGAACATTTCACTGCAGCCGTACAGCCCTTGCTCAAACGGCGACAGGCCGCCGACAGTATCCAGCGGCGCGGCGTGCTCACCGTTGCGCAGCATCGCCAGGGCAGCGCGGTAGTCCGCGTTATGCGCATCGCGGGCCAGCAGCGCGGCGGTCAGTGCATCGCCCATCGCGCCAATACCGATCTGCAACGTGCCGCCATCGCGCACCAAGGTGCTGGCATGCAGGCCGATGCAATGATCCTGCAGGTTGACGGGCATGTTCGGCGTTGAGAACAAGCGGGTGCTATCCGGCTCAAGCACCAGCACATCGAAGCGCTCGCGCGGCAGCTCGGCATCCCCGGCCATGTAAGGCAGCGCCTCATGCACCTGGGCGATGGTCATGATGGTTTCACCCGTCGCGCGGCGCGCGTCGAGCAGCGGCAGCAGGTCGAGGGTGATGTCCGGGTTGCAGCTCAGGCTCAGGTGCTGCGGCCGCTCGGCATCCGCGGCCACCAGTTGTGCGATGACATTCAGGCCCTTGGCGTTGAGGTCGCGGGCAGCGTGGCTGTAATTGCTGCTGATGTAGTCCTGCTGCGCCGGTGCGCTGTCGAGCAAGCTGCCGGGTTGCAGAAAGAACTGCTCGACCCGCACGTTGGCTGGCAACCGGTCGGCGTGCAAATCGGCGAGAAAATCCAGCTCCGGGTAGTCCGCGAATAGTCGCGCGAGAAAGGGTTCGAGAAAGCGCGCCTGCAGCCCATCACCCAGCGCAGGCCGGCTCAGGCAGAGGGCGGTATAAATCGTCAGTTGCCGCTGCGGCAGCTGGCGCATGCGCGCATAGAGCGCGTTGACCCACAGGTTGGGCTTGCCCAGGCCAAGGGGCAGACCCAGGTGTATGGGCCCCTCGATCCGGGCCAGGAGCAGGTCGACGGTCTGTTCGATGGTGCAGTCCTGTGGCATGCGGCGGTTCCCGATGTGCAATCTCGAACTGCTTGGACTGCGCCACGGCGGATTTTGCTGCACCCACGAAAAAGCCGCCCGAAGGCGGCTTTTTCCCAGCGATGTCGCCTTACAGGCCGGACATCTGCTGGATGGCTGCGCGCAGCTCATCATCCGAGCAGTCAGCGCAGGTGCCTTTCGGCGGCATGGCGTTGATACCGGAAATGGCTTTGGCCAGGATACCGTCCAAACCACCGTCTCGGTCGGCACGCTCTTTCCAGGCAGCGGTGTCGCCGATTTTCGGAGCCCCCAGAATACCTGGGGTGTGGCACGCGCCACAGTGCTTGGCAACGATGTCATCAGCAGTACGTGCTGCACCGCCAGCGGCGGACGCAACAGCACCCACACCTTTGCACTCTTGTCCCATCACACAGACGTCACCAACCGGCTTGAGGCGCTCGGCGATGGCATCATCGGTCGTGGCCTGAGCAGTCACTGCCCACAGGGCCAACACGGCAGCCGGAGCTACCAGCATCTTTTTTAGTAGGTTCACGCGTACACCCTCATCGTGGCTAGTCACGCCCGCGGCCACGGTTTCGCGAGCGGGCGTCAGTATAACGGCAAGCCGTCCCGGCCGAAACAACCCTGTTGTCGCAGGGTTATTACGCTGGGCGGCCGGCTCGACCTGGCGCTGCTCTGTTGGCAGCGCTTGGTCAGGCCAGTAGTTCGCGCATCAGAAATTAGCCGGCGTGGTCGCACTGATCAGTTTGGCCGGGGCATCGAACGGGTTACGGAAGCGATGCGGCTTGGCACTTTCGAAATAGTAGCTGTCGCCTGTCTCAAGCACATAGACCTCACCGGCGACGGTCAGCTCCAGCTTGCCGTCGACCAGCATGCCCGCCTCTTCACCTTCGTGGGTGAGCATCTCGTCACCGGTATCGGCGCCCGGCGGATAGGTTTCCGAGAGGAACGCGATGGCCCGCGATGGGTGCGCCTTGCCGACCAGTTTCATGGTCACGGCACCGTCGGAAATATCGATCAGTTCGCCGGCCCGATAGACCACCTGAGTCGGATTGTCCTGTTCCATCTCCAGGGAAAAGAACTCCACCAGAGACATGGGAATGCCGGCCAGCACCTTTTTCAGCGAGCTGATCGAGGGGCTCACGCTGTTCTTCTCGATCATCGAAATGGTGCTGTTGGTGACGCCCGCCCGCTTGGCGAGTTCACGCTGGGAAAGGCCTTTGAGCTTGCGAATGGATTGCAGTCGAACACCGACGTCCAATGCTGGAGTCCCCCTCGGGAAGATACGGATAAAGTGGCCGTATCATGGCAACAGCGTTCAGTATTTACAACACGCTGATCGAGAATTCTGCCCAGCCGTGCATCAGGCGCTGTAAATCAACGGCACACGGCGCAGGTTGCAGAACAGCTGATAAGGAATGGTCTCGGCGCATGCCGCGATCTCACTGGCCAGCACCTGATCACCCCAGAGCTGCACGCGGCTGCCCAGGCCGGCCTGCGGCAGGTCGGTCAGATCAACCGTCAGCATGTCCATGGACACCCGGCCGATCAGGCGCGTGCGAATCCCATCGACAACCACCGGCGTGCCGGTCGGGGCATGGCGCGGATAACCGTCGGCATAGCCCATGGCGACCACGCCAACGCGGGTCGGCCGCTCGCTGACAAAACGCGCACCGTAGCCCACCGGCTCGCCGGCCGGCAGCTCGCGCACGCTGATGATTTTCGACTCCAGGGTCATTACGGGCTTGAGCCGAGCGGCCTCAACCTGGGGCTGCTCGAAGGGCGTGGCGCCATAGAGCATGATGCCGGGGCGCACCCAGTCGCTGGGCACGCCAGGCCAACCGAGTACAGCGGGGGAATTGCGCAGGCTGACCTCCGCGCTAAGCCCTTCGCGCGCACGCTGAAACACCGCCAGCTGCTCGTCAGTACGTCCGCACTCGGGCTCATCAGCACGGGCGAAATGGCTCATCAGCACAATCTTGCCCACCTTGCCGCTGGCCTGCAGACGCTGATAGCCCGCCTGGTAATCCGCCGGGTGCAGGCCGACGCGGTGCATGCCCGAATCCAGTTTGAGCCAGACCTGCAGGGGCTTGCGCAGTTGGGCGCGTTCAATGGCCTCGACCTGCCAGAGGGCGTGGGCCACGCACCACAGCTCATGCTGCTCGATCAGCGCCAGCTCGTCGGCCTCGAAAAAGCCTTCAAGCAACAGAATCGGTGCGCGAATACCGGCCTCACGCAGCGCCAGCGCTTCCTCGATGCAGGCCACCGCAAAGCCATCGGCCTCGGTTTCCAGCGCCTGGGCGCAGCGCACCGCGCCGTGTCCGTAGGCATCGGCCTTGACCACGGCCAGGGCGCGAGCGCCGCTGAGCTCGCGGGCCAGGCGGTAGTTATGACGCAGGGCGTCGAGGTCGATCAGGGCACGGGCGGGACGCATGACGAATTACTTCTCTCGTGTAACTGCGCGCACAGGGAGGGCGCAGGCATCAATCAAAAAAAGCCCGGCGGGACAGCCGGGCGAAAAGCCAACACAAATACTGCAGTCCGGCACTTAGCGCGCCGCGACCACCATCATCTCAACCAGCACGTCGGACGTGTACATCTTTGCTTCAACACAGGCGCGGGCCGGCGCGGCGCCGTCGGCGACCCAGACGTCATACTCGGCATTCAGGCCGTCATAGTGAGCGTCCATGTCTTTGAGGTAGATGGTCACGGAGAGGATCTTGGTCTTGTCGCTGCCTGCCTCGGCCAGCATGCGCTCGATATTGGCCAGGGTTTCGCGGGTCTGCTGGCGAATGTCGCCGCTGTAGTCGTCGGCCAGTTGGCCGGCGAGGTAGACGGTGTCGTTGTGGATGACCACTTCGCTGTAGCGCTTTTCCACGTGCAGGCGTTGGATCGACATTGGGGGCTCCAGAAAAATTGGGGGCGCGCAGCCTATCAGGTCCGCGCGGGCTGTGGCGCGCGCTGCTGGCCGCCGCGCGGGGCGCCGTAGCGCGAAATATCCAGGCCTTCTGCGCTGATCTGCGGGCGCTTGGCGGCCAACAGGTCGGCCAGCAGGCGACCGGAGCCGCACGCCATGGTCCAGCCCAGGGTGCCGTGACCGGTGTTGAGGAACAGGTTGCGGTACGCGGTGGCACCGACAATCGGCGTGCCATCCGGGGTAGCCGGACGCAGGCCGGTCCAGAACTCGGCGTGCTGCAGATCACCGCCCTCGGGGTAGAGGTCGGCGGTGATCATTTCCAGGGTTTCGCGGCGGCGCGGGTTGAGCGACAGGTCGAAACCGGCAATTTCTGCCATACCGCCGACACGGATGCGGCCGTCGAAACGGGTGATCGCGACCTTGTAGGTCTCATCGAGAATGGTCGAGGTCGGCGCCATGTCGGCGTTGACGATCGGCACGGTCAGCGAATAGCCCTTGAGCGGGTACACCGGCGCGCGGATGCCCAGCGGCTTGAGCAGTTGCGGGCTGTAGCTGCCGAGGGCGAGCACGTAGCGGTCGGCGGTTTCCAGCTTGCCGTCGATCCACACGCCATTAATGCGGTCGCCCACGGCCTCGATACGCTGGATGTTCTGTCCGAAGCGGAACTCCACACCAAGCGCCTTGGCCATGTCCGCCAGCTTGGTGGTGAACATCTGGCAGTCGCCGGTCTGGTCATTGGGCAGGCGCAGGGCGCCGGCCAGCTTGTGCTTGACCCCGGCCAGGGCCGGCTCAACGCGGGCAATGCCGTCGCGATCGAGCAGTTCGAACGGCACGCCGGAAGCTGCTAGGACGGCGGTGTCCTTGGCGGCCGCATCGACCTGGGCCTGGGTGCGGAACAACTGGGTGGTGCCGAGCTGGCGGCCTTCGTAGCTGATGCCCGTCTCGGCACGCAGCTCGTCGAGGCAGTCGCGGCTGTATTCGGACAACCGCACCATGCGTTCTTTGTTCACCGCATAACGGTTGGCGGTGCAATTGCGCAGCATCTGCGCCATCCACAGGTACTGGTCGACATCGCCAGTGGCTTTAATCGCCAGGGGCGCGTGTTTTTGCAGCAACCACTTGATGGCCTTGAGGGGGACACCCGGCGCCGCCCAGGGCGAGGCGTAGCCCGGCGACACCTGGCCGGCGTTGGCGAAGCTGGTTTCCAGGGCCGGGCCATTCTGCCGGTCGACCACGACCACCTCGAAGCCCTGACGGGCGAGGTAATACGCGCTGGCCGTACCGATCACACCACTTCCAAGCACCAGAACCCGCATGTTGCGCTCCTCACGGCGCCGCAGCGCCGCGGTTGTTAGCCGACGATCATTAATGGGCGCAGTATAAAAAGACGCACGTAGTGCTTTTCACTATATGCATAGCTATATTTGGCGAGAATTCTCGGCAAAAAGGCTTTTTACGGAGGGGCATCGCCTATGCGTACCCAGCACCAGAGCAAACGTGAGCTGGACAAGATCGACCGCAACATCTTGCGCATCCTGCAGGAAGATGGACGCATCAGCTTTACCGAGCTAGGCGAGCGGGTGGGCCTGTCGACCACGCCCTGCACCGAGCGCGTGCGCCGCCTGGAGCGCGAAGGGATCATCATGGGCTACCACGCCCGCCTCAATCCACAGCAGCTCAAGGCCAACCTGCTGGTGTTCGTCGAGATCAGCCTGGACTACAAGTCCGGCGATACGTTTGAGGAGTTCCGCCGCGCCGTGCTCAAGCTGCCCCACGTACTGGAGTGCCATCTGGTGTCCGGCGACTTCGATTACCTGGTCAAGGCGCGCATCAACGAGATGGCCAGCTACCGCAAGCTGCTCGGCGACATCCTGCTCAAGCTGCCGCACGTGCGCGAGTCGAAGAGCTATATCGTCATGGAAGAGGTGAAGGAGAGCCTGACGCTGCCGGTGCCTGAGTAAGCCAGCGAGTGAGGGCCAGCGAACGTTTCGTACGGGGGCGCCGTGCGCACCGCCTCGGTAAAGGCTCTACGCAATTTGATGGTGCGCACAGCGCACCCTACACCAGCCGCTGCCGTGTTGTGGCGATCAGTCGGTGCACCTGAGCTTCCACCGCGGGCTCGATCATCTGGTCGGGAGCTCGACCTTGGGGGCATGGCAGCTTTGCTGTGGTGCCAAACAGCCGGCAAATCAGAGGCCGCTGGTCATACACCTCACAGCCTTGCGGGCCCAGGTGCACGCAGTTGTACTCGGCCAGCGCCGCCTCGTGCTCGGCCTCGCTCTTAACCGGCAGGCGCGCCAGCTCCTCGGACGAGGCGGTGACCGGCCCGCAGCAATCATGGCAGCCCGGCACACAGGCAAAGCTGGGGATCTGCAGGCGCAGGTGGTCGATCCGGCGATCGGTGCAGCTCATGGGCGTGGGTCCAGGGAAATAAGGTGCCCATGGTAAACCGGACAACGGGCAAGGTGCGCCCGACACCGCATGGCCGGTGAGCGGGTTTTTTCCGCCCGCCTCTTGGCGGCCAACGGATTGCGCGCTTATGCTGCGTTGAATTTTCCACACATAAATTCAGGATTCCACACATGAACGCCCGCGTTCGCCAGCCGGTACACAGCGCCCAGCATGCGCCCTCCTACTATGCCGCCAGCGTCAATCAACAGCTGACACTGCCCCGCTTATCAGAGGAGGTGCGCGCCGACGTGTGCATTGTTGGCGGCGGGTTTACCGGCCTGAACACGGCCATCGAGCTGGCCCAGAAAGGCTTGTCGGTAGTCCTGCTGGAAGCCCATAAGATCGGCTGGGGCGCCAGCGGGCGCAACGGCGGTCAACTGATTCGCGGCGTCGGTCATGATGTCGAGCAGTTCAAAGGCCTGGTCGGTGAAGACGGCGTGCGCGAACTCAAGCGCATGGGCCTCGAGGCCGTGGAGATCGTGCGCCAGCGCGTCGAGCGCTACCGCATCGACTGCGACCTGACCTGGGGCTACTGCGACCTGGCGAACAAACCCCGCGACCTCGCGGGCTTCGCCGAAGACGTGCAGGACCTGCAAAACCTCGGCTATCGCCACGAGCTGCGCTTGCTGCAACCCGAACACATGCATGAGGTGGTCGGCTCCAGCCGCTACGTCGGCGGCCTGATCGACATGGGCTCCGGGCACCTGCATCCTCTCAACCTGGCGCTCGGTGAAGCCGCTGCCGCGCAAGCGCTGGGCGTGCGCCTGTTCGAAGAGTCGGCGGTCACCCGCATCGACTACGGCCCTCAGGTGCAGGTACACACCGCCCAGGGCTTGGTGCGCGCCGACAACCTGGTGATCGGCTGCAATGCCTACCTGGGCAATCTGCAACCGCGCCTCGGCGGCAAGGTGCTGCCGGCTGGCAGCTACATCATCGCCACCGAGCCGCTCGATGAAACCCAGGCGCGGGCCCTGATCCCTCAGAATATGGCGCTGTGCGATCAGCGCGTGACGGTCGACTATTACCGCCTATCTGCCGACCGCCGCCTGCTGTTCGGCGGCGCCTGCCATTACTCCGGCCGCGACCCCGCCGATATCGCCGGCTACATGCGGCCGAAGATGCTGGAGGTGTTCCCCCAGCTCAAAGACACCCGCATCGACTTCCAATGGGGCGGGATGATCGGCATCGGTGCCAACCGCCTGCCGCAAATCGGTCGCCTCAACGACCAGCCCAACGTGTTCTACGCCCAGGCATACGCCGGCCACGGCGTGAACGCCACGCACCTGGCCGGCAAGCTGCTCGGCGAAGCGATCGCCGGCCAGGCCAGCAGCGGTTTCGACCTGTTCGGCAAGGTCCCGCACATGACCTTCCCAGGCGGCAAGTACCTGCGTTCGCCCCTGCTGGCGCTGGGCATGCTCTGGCACCGCTTCAAGGAACAGCTCTGAGCCGGCGTTCAAAGCCTCCAGAACGGGCGCAACGCTTCCTGATTGGCAGCGGCTCGGGTCAGACCGACGTCAGCCAGCTGCTCATCCGTCAGCCGCAGTAGGGCACGGCGGGTGCGCAAACGCTGATAGGCGCGCTGCCAGCGCGCCACAACCGCCACGAAATCTGGCAACGGCCCACTGCCCTGGGGCGCTACGCTGGGCTGGCCAGGCTGAACACGGTCGACGGCATGCATGATGAATCTCCTAGAGCGGTGTGAGACTCATCATGGCGCGCGGGAAAAAAGCATGACAGATTCAAAAAACTCTTATTAACTCCATACAGATGTCCAGAAAACCGCACTGAATGGTGGTTTTTATCCGCAACTGTATGGGCCGCCCAGGCCCACGCTCACACAGAGGCCTGCCATGTCGCTTTACCTCAACCTTGCCGAACTGCTCGGCGAGCGCATCGAGCAGGGCCTCTATAGGCCGGGGGATCGCCTGCCCTCAGTGCGCGCCCTGAGCAGCGAACACGGTGTCAGCCTGAGCACAGTGCAGCAGGCGTACCGCCACCTTGAAGACCAGGGCCTGGCGACGCCACGTCCCAAATCCGGCTATTTCGTCCCCGCCGCCCGGCAGATGCCGGCGCTGCCCCAGGTGGCGCGCATGGCCCAGCGCCCGGTGGAGGTTTCGCAGTGGGACCAAGTGCTGGAGCTGATCAGCCTGCCGCCCAGTCGCACTGGGGTGATTCAACTCGGCCGTGGCCGCCCCGACATCGACAGCCCAACGCTCAAGCCGCTGCTGCGCTCGCTGTCGCGCATCAGTCGGCGCCAGGATGCCATCAGCCTGACATACGGCTGCATCTACGGGCATCAGGGCATGCGCGAGCAAGTCGCCCGGCTGATGCTCGACTCCGGCTGCGCCCTGTCCCATGAGGACATCGTCATCACCACGGGCTGCCACGAAGCCCTGTCGGCAGCGCTGCGCGCGGTGTGCCAGCCCGGCGACATCGTTGCGGTGGACTCACCCAGCTTTCACGGGGTGATGCAGGCGCTCAAGGGCTTCGGCATGCAAGCCCTCGAACTGCCGACTGATCCTCTGACGGGCATCAGCCTGGACGCGCTGGAGTTGGCCCTGGAGCAATGGCCGATCAAGGCCATTCAACTCACGCCAACCTGCAACAACCCCCAAGGCTACATCATGCCAGAGGCCAACAAGCGCGCCCTGATCGCCTTGGCCCAACGCTACGACGTGGCGATCATCGAAGACGATGTCTACGGCGAACTGGCCTACAGCTACCCACGGCCGCGCACCATCAAATCGTATGATGAAGACGGCCGGGTGCTGCTGTGCAGCTCGTTCTCCAAAACCCTGGCGCCCGGCCTGCGCATTGGCTGGATCGCACCCGGGCGCTACCTGGACCGGGTGCTGCACATGAAATACATGGGCACCGGCAGTACCGCCCAGGTGCCGCAACTGGCGCTCACCGAATACCTCGAAGCTGGCCACTATGAACCGCACCTGCGCCGCATGCGCGCGCAGTACCAACGCGGCCGCGACCTGATGATCGACTGGGTCAGCCGTTATTTCCCCGAGGGCACACGGGTCAGCCGCCCTCAGGGCAGCTTCATGCTGTGGGTCGAGCTGGCGGCGGGCTTCGACAGCCAGCGTCTGAACCGCGACCTGCAGGCCCATGCGATCCAGATCGCCCCCGGCAGCATCTTCTCGGCAGCCGGGAAGTACCGTAATTGCCTGCGCATGAACTACGCCAGCCAGCCAGACGCGCAGATCGAAGCAGCAGTGCAGCAAGTCGGCCGCACCTGTGCCGCGCAGTTGGAGACCCGCCTGAAAAGCTGAATCTTTGCCACGCGGCGGCGCTCCAATGGCCACACCCCTGCCATGGAGGCCTCCTTCGGTGCGCCCCTGTCTATTGCTACTGGCGACCCTGTGCCTGGTCAGCTGCACCACAGCGGCCTCGCGCGTGCCCAGCCAGGCCCTGCCCCCTGGCGACTCGGCGCTGCACCGCAGCATCAGCGAACAGGCTGATACGCATCCACGCGGTCACTCCGGCTTTCGCGTGCTGTCGTCCAGCGACGACGCCTTCATGGCCAGGGCCGAGCTGATCCGCGCCGCCGAGCACAGCCTCGACCTGCAGTACTACATCGTCCAGGACGGCTTCAGCACTCGCGCACTGGTCTACGAACTGCTGCAAGCGGCCGACCGGGGCGTGCGCATCCGCATCCTGCTGGACGACACCACCAGTGATGGCAAGGACAGCCAGATCGCCCTACTCGCCGCGCACCCGCAGATTCAGATCCGCGTCTTCAACCCGCTGCACCTGGGGCGCAGCACCGGGGTCACGCGGGCGCTTGGGCGGCTGTTCAACCTGTCGCTGCAGCACCGGCGCATGCACAACAAACTGTGGCTGGCCGACAGCAGCGCCGCCATCGTCGGTGGTCGCAACCTGGGCGATGAATACTTCGATGCCGAGCCGACGCTAAACTTCACTGACATCGACCTGCTCGGCGTAGGCCCTGTGGCCGAACAGCTGGCCCACAGCTTTGACCAGTACTGGAACAGCGCGCTGAGCAAACCCATCGAGAAGTTTGTCTGGAACCCGCCCTCGCCGGACGATCTGCAGGCGCGGCGGGTGATGCTGCGCAACGACTTGGAGCAGACTCGCCGCAGTGATCCGCAGCGCTTTGAGCACCTGATGGCGTATCAGCAACAGCCGCGCCTCGCCGGCTGGCTGCAGTCCCTCACTTGGGCGCACGGCTCCGCCTTGTGGGACGCCCCCAGCAAGGTATTGGCCGATGGCGTGCCGGATGCCGAACTGCTCATGACTACCCAGCTCGGGCCTGAACTGGCTGCGGTGGAGGACGAGCTGATCCTGATCAGCGCCTACTTCGTGCCAGCCCAGGAAGGTCTGGACTTCCTCACGGCACGGGCCGATGCCGGCGTCGACGTGCGCTTGCTAACCAACGCCCTGGAGGCCACCGACGTGCCCGTGGTGCACGGCGGCTATGCACCCTACCGCGAAGCGCTGCTCAAACACGGGGTACGCCTGTACGAACTGCGACGCCAGCCAGACGAGGATGTCAGCTACAGCCTCAGCGGCTCGTCGGAATCGAGCCTGCACAGCAAAGCGGCGATTCTCGACCGCCAGAAGGTGTTTATCGGCTCATTGAATTTCGACCCGCGCTCGGTGCTGTGGAACACCGAGGTGGGCATCCTGGTGGACAGCGCAGTCCTGGCCAACCAAGTGCGCGAGCTGGCCCGCGAGGGCATGGCGCCGGGGGTCAGCTATGAGGTGCGCCTGGAAACCCAAGGCGCCCAGCGCCAGTTGATCTGGCTGGCCGCCGATGGCGACGGCGAGGTCTACCGCCTGACGCAAGAACCGGGCGGGGTATGGCGCCGGTTCAACGCCTGGTTCGCGCGAGTGATTGGCCTCGAGAGCATGCTCTAACGCGCCTCAGCGCGCAGGCGCCGGTGTCGGCACCGCGCCATGGCGCATCACCAGCCAGACGAATACCGCCGCCCCGCAGGCCATCAGCATGGGCAGGGCATGGCCACTGACCCACTGACTGACCGCCCCCGTGGCCAGCGGCCCGACCAGGCAACCGAGGCCCCACAGCTGCGCCACGTGGGCGTTGGCGCGTACCAGTTCGTCATCGCGGTAGCGTTCGCCGATCAGAATCAGCGACAGGGTGAACAGGCCGCCAGCGCTGGCGCCAAACAGCACCAGTACCGGCCAGATCAACGGCGAATGCAGGCTCAGCGGAATCGCCAGGCTGGACACCAGCAGCACCACCCCACAACTGCGAAACAGCAAGGTGCGCGAGATTCGATCCGCCAGCAGGCCGATGGGCAATTGCAGCGCCGCGTCGCCCACCACCACTACGCTGACCATGAACAGCGCCACCTCCTGGGTAAACCCTTGGCGCAGGCCGTAGATCGGCAACAGGGTCAGCATCATCGCCTCGAATGCCGCGAACAGCATCACCGCCCAGGCAATCGCCGGCAGGGTTTGGCAAAACACCAGCAGGCCACGGCCAGAGGCGCTGTGGCCGTCGACCTGGGGCGCCCCGGTGCGGCCCAGCAGCAACAGTGATCCGCCGATCAGCAGGCCGACGCCGGTCCAAAAGCCGGCATCGGTGACGGTGCCCAATGCCGTGAGCAGCAAGGGCCCAGACAACTGACTGAGGGCATAACCGGTGCCGTACAACGCCACCAGGCGCCCGCGCCACTTCTCGACGACCAGCTGATTGATCCAGCTCTCACCGAGAATAAACACCACCGTCAGCGCCACCCCGATAAACAACCGCAGCGCCACCCACACCGCATAGCTCTGCACCAGTGCCAGCAGGGCCACAGACACTGCGCCCAGCAGCAGGCACAGCTGCATCAGGCGCGTGGTGCCGAAATACCCGGCCAGACGCCCCGCCAGCGACGCGCCGATCAACACACCCACCGCAGGGGTGGCGGCCATCGCGCCGATGGCGAACGAGCCGTAACCCCATACCTCCAGGCGCAACGACACCAGCGGCATGGTCACACCCAGCGCCAGGCCGATGCTGATGACCGCCGCGCAGACTGCAAAATAAGTACCCCAACGCATCGCCAGACTCCGTTATGCCGTGGCCGTGGATTGAAAAATGCACAAGCGAATTCAGTCGCGATCACGCAGCCGTCGGCTGCTAAATTCGCGCCTGCCAAGCGTCGAACCTCGACGCTGAGCGGATCAAAACAAAACGGCCGGATTTCCCAAGGAAACCCGGCCGCAGGTTTGGCTCACAGCGAGCCGGCCCCAGAGGGGCGGACCTTCAGGCAGTCAGAAACTGCCCGACGTACAACGCGATTAGAGCTTGATCCAAGTGGATTTCAGCTCGGTGTATTTGTCGAACGCGTGCAGCGACTTGTCACGACCGTTGCCCGACTGCTTAAAGCCTCCAAAAGGAGCCGTCATGTCGCCCCCGTCATACTGGTTGACCCACACACTGCCTGCGCGCAACGCCTTGGCGGTCAGGTGGGCCTTGGACAGGTTGCTGGTCCACACGGCTGCGGCCAGGCCGTAGATGGTGTCGTTGGCGATGGACACCGCTTCCTCGGCATCGTCGAAGCCGATTACCGACAACACTGGGCCAAAGATCTCTTCCTTGGCGATGCGCATGGCGTTGTTCACGCCGTCGAAAATAGTCGGCTCGACATAGGTGCCGCCAGTCTCTTCAAGCACTCGCTTGCCACCCGCCACCAGCTTGGCGCCGTCGTCGTGGCCTGCCTGAATGTAGCTCAGGACGTTGTTCATCTGCGCGGTATCGACCAGCGCGCCGACGTTGGTTGCCGGGTCCAGCGGGTTGCCCGGCTTCCAGGTCTTGATCGCCTCGACCACCATGGGCACGAATGCGGCCTTGATCGAGTTCTCCACCAACAGGCGTGAGCCGGCGGTGCACACCTCGCCCTGGTTGAAGGCAATCGCGCCCGCGGCAGCCTCAGCAGCCGCCTTGAGGTCCGGTGCGTCGGCGAAGACGATGTTCGGGCTCTTGCCGCCCGCTTCCAGCCAGACGCGCTTCATGTTCGACTCGCCGGCATAAACCATCAATTGCTTGGCGATCTTGGTCGAGCCGGTGAACACCAGGGTGTCGACGTCCATGTGCAGCGCCAGGGCCTTGCCCACCGTGTGACCAAAGCCTGGCAACACGTTGAACACGCCAGCCGGGATGCCGGCCTCGATGGCCAACTGGGCAATGCGAATACCGGTCAGCGGCGACTTCTCGGACGGCTTGAGGATCACCGAGTTACCGGTGGACAGCGCCGGGCCGAGCTTCCAGCAAGTCATCAGCAGCGGGAAGTTCCACGGCACGATGGCCGCCACCACACCCACGGGTTCGCGGGTCACCAGGCCCAACTCGTTGTGCGCCGTGGCCGCCACTTCGTCATAAATCTTATCGATCGCTTCGCCGCTCCAGCGGATTGCGCGGGCCGCGCTCGGCACGTCAATGCTCAGGGAGTCGCTGATGGGCTTGCCCATGTCTAGCGTTTCCAGCAACGCCAGCTCCTCAGCATGCTGTTCGAGCAAGTCGGCAAAACGGATCATCACCGCCTTACGCTGAACCGGTGCCAACCGTGACCACACACCCGACTCGAACGTGGCTCGGGCATCTTTGACCGCCAGTTCGGCATCCGCCAGATCACAGCTGGCCACAGCCGTGAGCACGCGCCCATCGACCGGGCTGATGCACTCGAAGGTAGCGCCGGAAACCGCAGCGCGGTGCTCGCCATGGATAAACGCGCGGCCTTCGATGCTCAACTGCTGAGCACGTTGTTCCCAGTCTGCACGGGTCAGGTTGGTCATTACGGCAATCCTCTGTCAGTTAAAACGTGCTGCACGCCAGGTGCCGGCACTGTCAATAATTCTGCATGGCACGCCACGGGGGAATACCTACGCGGTGTCGGACGTGTCCAGCACAGGACACGACTCTAAACGTAGCCAGACGTTAGAAGCCAATCGATGCACTTAACCGAAAAATAGCTACAGACGGCAGCTGCATCTGGCATCCCGCAACCTTGCACGGCGACACGCGCGTGCCCATTACGGGCCTAATCGTGGCGGCCACACTAAACCAGGGACCGGGATATTTTCAATATTTTTGACAAAGCCGCGGCAAACACCCTTGTCTTGTTCGTTTTATTAAACATAGACTGCCCCCATCGACCACCCCCAACGACGCCCCACAGGACCCTCGATGAGCATCGAACAGATCGTCGATTTCGCCACCGCCACCACCACGCCCGAGCATTACCGCCCCGCTGCGGAGAAAGTGCTCAGCGGCGATCCGGCGCAAAGCGTGCGCAACCACTACGCCAGCCCCTGCGGCCAGTTCAATACCGGCATCTGGGAGGGCGATATTGGCCAGTGGACGATCCACTACACCGAACATGAGTACTGCGAGATTCTGCAAGGCGTGTCGGTGCTGCGCGACCAGGCTGGCAACGCCAAGACCCTGCGCGCCGGCGATCGCTTCGTCATCCCTGCGGGCTTCACCGGCACCTGGGAAGTCCTTGAGCCCTGCCGCAAGGTCTACGTGATTTTCGAGCAAGCCGCCGGCTGACTCCTCATTCATGCGTCACCCCTTAGCCCGCCCTCTCCGGCGGTTTTTTTTCGTCAGCTCAATGTGCAGGCGAAAAAAAACCCACCGAGAGGTGGGCTTTTTTAAGAGGCGTAGATCAATTACTTGATCTTGGCTTCCTTGTACATCACGTGCTTACGTACGACCGGATCGAATTTCTTGATTTCGATCTTGTCGGGGGTGGTGCGTTTGTTCTTGTCGGTGGTGTAGAAGTGGCCGGTACCGGCGCTGGACACCAAACGGATCAATTCGCGCATGAGTAGCTCCTTAAACCTTTTCGCCGCGAGCACGCAGCTCGGACAGAACGACATCAATACCGCGCTTGTCGATGCAACGCATGCCTTTGGCAGAAACGCGCAGACGGACAAAGCGATTCTCGGACTCGACCCAGAAGCGGTGATGCTGCAGGTTCGGCAGGAAACGACGACGGGTTTTGTTGTTCGCGTGGGAAATGTTATTCCCAGTTACCGGAC